>Ga0207667_10000451_pt1 | contig 55109 bp, 47 predicted proteins | sample KBSCornC52_FD_184301 | JGI IMG/M metagenome (GOLD analysis project Ga0207667, IMG submission 184301) | Corn rhizosphere microbial communities from Kellogg Biological Station, Michigan, USA - KBS Corn C5-2 (SPAdes) (version 2) | ecosystem: Host-associated > Plants > Roots > Rhizosphere > Soil ... | reverse complement strand
GTTCCATAAATACCGGGAAGCGTACGTTCGGTAAGGACTCCATTTCGAAGAAATTTTTTCTATTTTCTTCAATAGAATTTTTTTATCCGTTTCTTTCAAGTTGTACAATTTAATCACGCCTTGTTTCAAACCCAAATCATCCAGAGCGAAAACATCTTCACGGCCAAGGGTAAACATTAAGATCATTTCTACGGTCCATTTTCCCACACCTTTTATTTGTGTAAGTAGTTCAATTACCTCGTCATTTGTCATCTGGTGCAATTGAGCATCGGTAATCTTATTTTCAATAAAAAAGCGACAAACATTATGGACATAAGAAGCTTTTGCATTCGAAAATCCAATGCTACGAAATGTTTCTGCCGGTGTTTCTAGAATTTGTTTTGCCGTTGGTTCTTTACCATTATAAAGGCCTAAAAACCTTGCGTACAGCACTTTTGCAACCGTTGTACTCAATTGCTGGCTTAAAATCGACGAGCACAAACGCAAATAAACTTTATTTCTTTTTTGTAAAATGAAAGGCGGCTGGTTGTCGATGACTTTCTTTAATTTTTTATCCTTTGATAAATGTAAGATGTGTTCCATAAAATCACTTTATTTGTGAATCGTTTGCAAGAAGCCGTTTAGTTTCTGCCGCAATTTTTCATGATTTAATTCCACCATCTGTTTAAAAAATGCAGAACGAAAAAAATCACCAACTTTATTTTTTAGCTTCAGGACCATGAGTTATAATTCCAACTACTTCTTCCTCCGTATGCAAAGGAGTTATCGGCACCGAGTTAAATTCATTACGGTAAATTTTTACCAACAAAATAAAATAACTGATCAACAATGGTCCAAACACCAATCCAAGAAAACCGAACATACTTACTCCCACGATAATTCCAAAAATCGTGATTAAAGGATGTACATTTCCAATTTTGCGAAGCAAGGTAATCCGTGCTACATAATCAACGTTAGTAAGAATAGCGAGTGAATAAATTCCTAATCCTACTCCCTGCCATGTTTGTCCGCTTGCAAGTAAATAAACCGTCAATGGCACCCAAATGATTCCGGTCCCCACAATAGGAATTAGAGAAGCAACACCGGTAAGAAAACCCCACACACCTACTTCCTTTATTCCAAAAATAAAATATCCGAGTGCGCCGACAAGCCCCTGTATGATGGCCAGTAAAGGAATTCCAATGCCATTTGCGCGGATCATCAGGTGTGTTTCGATGCTCAGCATTTCGCGGTTTTTATTTTTCAATGGAATAAAATCGTGGATGTATTCTTCCATTTTTCGCCCGTGAATAAGCATGTAATACAACACGAAAAACATTAAAAGAAGATTGGTAACAAAATTGGCGGTGCCCGTCAAAAACTGTGGCAGTTTGCTCGCAATATTCTTGGTGGCGTTTTGGAGCGTTTCAACATTTGCCAATTGGATGCCGGTGGCACCCTGCACTTTTGCAGAAAAAATTTTTACCGCAACCATCAGTTGCACCGGATTGTTGAAAACCGCTACTATTTTTGGCAAAAGCAATACCACTGCCAGGTAAACGGGCAAAGCAATAATAATTGTATAACCCAAAATGTATAAAAGTGCCGTCCATTGGCATCGCCATTTTCTTTCCTCAATCAGATAGAAATAAGAATTCTTGCTGAGGATATATAAAGTAATCGAACCCAATACCCCTGGCAAGAAAACATAGAAATGACGGATAATCAATATTCCAATCAAGAGCACTATTCCCAGTAATATGATTTGGCGAAAATGATTGTTGAAATTGTTCATCCTCAAATTTATCATTTACTTTCTAAAGAACAGAAAACGGTTCAACTGTTTTTTTGCAAACAAAATCTGTATTATTTGTTGATTTACTGCACAGCCTCGGGCTTTCTCACAAATGAGGAAGCTCCTTAATGCAACAATTAATATATAAATTTGCGCGGTCTTTACATATCAAATTTTATACATGCAAAAAATCATTTTAATTACCGGGGGCGCCGGTTTTATAGGATCGCATCTGACGCGATTGTTTGTAAATAAATATCCGGATTATACGATCGTAAATCTCGACAAACTTACCTATGCAGGCAATCTTGAAAATCTGAAAGACATAGAAAATAAACCGAATTACACTTTTGTAAAAGGAGATATTCTTGATATGGACCTGGTAAAAGATCTTTTTGAAAAATATCATTTTACAAGTGTGCTTCATTGCGCTGCCGAAAGCCATGTTGATCGCTCAATCACCGATCCTTTGGCATTTGTAAAAACGAATGTTTTGGGAACTGTTTCTTTGTTGCAAACAGCAAAAGAAGCGTGGAAAAATGATTTTGAAGGAAAACTATTTTATCATATTTCTACTGATGAAGTGTATGGAAGTCTTGGTGAAGAGGGATTTTTCACAGAAGAAACCGCCTATGACCCACGCAGCCCGTATTCCGCCTCCAAAGCGTCTTCTGACCATTTTGTCAGAGCTTATTATCACACGTACCATTTGCCGGTGATCGTTTCCAATTGCTCCAATAACTATGGCCCGTTTCATTTTCCGGAAAAATTGATTCCGTTGGCAATTCATAATATTATTAACAACAAACCAATTCCTGTTTATGGAAAAGGTGAAAATGTGCGTGACTGGCTTTTTGTCGAAGATCATGTTCGTGCGATTGATACCATTTTCCATAATGGGAAAATTGGTGAAACATACAATATTGGTGGTCACAATGAATGGAAAAACATTGACATTATTAAAGAGCTAACAAGGCAGATGGATGAAAATTTAGGCCGTGAAAAAGGAACGTCAGAAAAACTGATCACGTTTGTGAAAGACAGGGCTGGTCATGATTTGCGCTACGCAATTGATGCGACAAAGTTGAAAAATGAACTTGGATGGAAACCATCTTTGCAGTTTCAAGAAGGTTTGTCAAAAACTATCGACTGGTATTTGAATAATAGTGATTGGCTTAATGAAGTAACTAGCGGAAATTACCAGAATTATTACGAGGAACAATACGAAAAAAGATAACTAATGAAAGGAATTATTCTTGCAGGTGGCTCTGGCACCCGATTATATCCCATTACAATGGGCATCAGCAAACAGTTAATGCCCATTTATGATAAGCCAATGATCTATTATCCGTTGTCCACTTTGATGCTGGCAGGGATTCGTGAGATTTTAATCATCACCACTCCTGAAGATCAGCAGCAATTTAAAAGATTGTTGGGCGATGGAAGTCAGTGGGGATGTAAATTGGATTATGAAATCCAGGAAAAGCCGAATGGACTCGCACAGGCTTTTGTAATCGGCGAAAGATTTATTGGAAAAGATGCAGTCGCTTTGGTTTTGGGTGATAATATTTTTTATGGAAGCCGGTTTTCTCACTTGCTGCAGCAATCTGCAAATCCTGATGGAGCGGTTATTTTCGCTTATCCTGTCAGTGATCCTGAAAGATATGGTGTGGTGGAATTTGATGAAAATAAAATCGCTATCAGTATCGAAGAAAAACCAAAAAATCCAAAATCCAATTATGCTGTGCCGGGATTGTATTTTTATGATAATACTGTAGTTGACATTGCAAAAAATATTGCTCCTTCTCCTCGTGGGGAATACGAGATTACTGATGTAAACAGAAAATATCTGGAAGATAAAAAATTAAAAGTCGCTGTATTGGATCGTGGTTTTGCATGGCTTGATACCGGCACTTTTGAGTCATTGCATGACGCCTCAGAATTTGTAAGAGTCATTGAAAAACGTCAAGGGTTTAAAATTGGCTGCCTGGAAGAAATTGCCTACAGGATGCATTTTATCGACAAAGACCAATTAATGACACTTGCGAAAAAATTTGAAAAAAGCGGCTATGGAGAATATCTTAAAAACGTTGAAAAATAAAATGAATTTATGAGTTACTACGTTCATCCCTCATCTATCATTGATGAAAATTGTGAGATTGGAGAAGGCACAAAGATCTGGCATTTCAGCCATGTAATGTCAGGAGCAAAAATTGGAAATAATTGCAACCTTGGCCAAAACGTAGTTGTTTCTCCAAAGGTCGTTTTGGGAAATAATGTTCGTGTACAAAATAATGTAAGCATTTATGAAGGTGTTATTTGTGAAGATGATGTATTCCTTGGTCCAAGTATGGTTTTGACGAATGTGATCAATCCACGAAGCGCAGTTAGCAGAAAAGATCAATACAAAAAAACCCTCATCAAAAAAGGCGCGAGCATCGGCGCTAATGCAACAATTGTTTGTGGAAATACGATTGGAGAATTTGCTTTTATCGGCGCAGGAGCGGTGGTAACAAAAGATGTTCCTGCGTTTGCTTTAATCGTTGGAAACCCCGGAAGACAAAAAGGCTGGATGAGCGAATATGGACACAAATTGCAATTTAATGGAGATAACATTGCTGTTTGTCCTGAAAGCAAACAGGAATATTTATTGGAAAATAATCTTGTAAAAAGAATCAAGTAACCAATGAAAAACTTTGCATTAATTGGCGCCGCTGGTTACATTGCCCCGCGCCACATGAAGGCGATAAAAGATACCGGAAACAGGCTTATAGCTGCTTTAGACAAAAATGATTCTGTAGGAATACTGGATAGCTATTTTCCGGAGGCAGATTTTTTTACTGAGTTTGAGCGCTTCGACAGGCACATTGAAAAACAAAAGCGCAAAGGAATAAAAACCGATTTTGTGAGTGTATGCAGTCCCAATTATCTGCATGATTCTCATATTCGTTTTGGGTTGCGTGTAGGCGCGAATGTTATTTGTGAAAAGCCGGTCGTTTTGAATCCCTGGAATATTGATGCACTCGCAGAAATAGAAAAAGAAACAGGCAACAAGATATTTACCATTTTGCAATTAAGATTACACCCGGCTATCATTGCATTAAAAGAAAAAATCGCTGCCGAACCGCAAGGTAAAAAACACGTCGTGGATTTGAATTACATTACCAGCCGTGGCCATTGGTATTATGCGAGCTGGAAAGGAGACATTCAAAAAAGCGGCGGAATTGCAACGAATATTGGTGTTCATTTTTTTGATATGCTGATGTGGATTTTTGGAGATGTAAAAGAAAATATCGTGACAGAACACACTGACAGTACCGCTTCAGGCATTTTGGAACTGGAAAAAGCAAGTGTGAAATGGCGCTTAAGCATTGATGCAAATACACTTCCGCCGGAAATAAAAGCTGCAGGAAAACGAACGTACCGTACCTTAAATATTGATGACGAATCTTTTGAATTCAGCGAAGGTTTTACCGAGCTTCATACAAAGTCTTATGAAAATATTTTAGCAGGAAACGGATTTCCGTTAATGGAAACAAAACATGCGATTGAATTGGTTCATCAGATAAGGAATTATAAAAAATAAGACGACGTCCTTTCTCCTTAAAAGCCGATTTGAGTCCGGCAAACAAAGAAATACAAGGTATTTTTACTTTCATCCTCATATTAATGAATAGTAGATTCAACTAAATTGGTTGTGTACAAACAATCACACGCCGTGTTACTGATTAGATAAAATTTGTGGCAAATTAAACTTCTGCTATTGGGTTTAGTCTATGTTTTTTTCAAATAGATTTTCCTTCTTTTTCTCAATAGATTAATATGTCAATATCTAATCAGTTAAAAAACCAGCACTTGCTTTGGCGTGCTGCTTTTGGGCCAATGGCCGAAAATGTAAATGAACTTGCAGATATTTCACAAAAAGAATTATATAAAGTTTTAGAGAAAACGTCTTCTAAAAAGCCGGTGGAATTAAATGTGGCGACGAACACTTTTGATGGATTCATGAAAGGGTTGCAGGATCTAGGTCAGATGCAAAAACTAAATCGCGATCAAAAGAAACAGCTGCGCAAACAATCCGTGGAAGACCTGAAAAATCTGAACCTTACCTGGCTTGGTGAAATGATAAACAGTGAAGCGCAATTGAGAGAAAAAATGAGTTTGTTCTGGCATGGGCATTTTGCATGTAGGGTAATTAATATTTATTTTCAACAGCAACTTTTAAATGTAATAAGAGAAAACGCTTTGGGAAACTTTGGTGATCTACTTCGCCAAGTGAGCAAGTCGCCCGCAATGCTTTCTTTTCTAAACAATCAACAAAACAAAAAACAGCATCCGAATGAAAATTTTGCCCGCGAAGTGATGGAGCTTTTTACAATGGGCAGAGGAACTTATACAGAAACAGATATACGTGAAGCGGCAAGAGCGTACACAGGGTGGGGTTTCAATTTAAAAGGTGAATTTGTAAATCGTTCTTTTTTGCACGATACCGGCAGTAAAACTTTTCTCGGTAAAACCGGAAATTTTGATGGAGATGATATCATTGATATTATTCTGGATCAAAAAGCCACCGCAAAATTTATCACCGGAAAAATATATAAATATTTTGTAAACGATAATATTGATGAGCAGAAAGTAGAACATCTGGCAGAAAAATTTTACCGGGATAATTACGATCTGCAAAAACTGATGAATGAGATTTTTTTGAGCGATTGGTTTTACCAAGAAAAAAATATTGGAACGAGAATAAAATCTCCTGTAGAATTGATCGCAGGAGTAAGAAGATTAATCCCAATGGAACTGCAAAAACCGGAAGCGCAACTATTGTTTCAAAGAGTATTGGGGCAAATTTTATTTTATCCGCCGAATGTGGCAGGCTGGCCCGGAGGAAAAAACTGGATAGATAGCAGCGCTTTAATGTTTCGAATGCGGCTGCCGCAAATTCTCACAAACGCCGAAGAATTTTTAATAACGCCGAAAGATGATGACGATGTGATGATGGGTAAAGAGGGCATTGATAAGAATGCAAAAGCAAATCAACTGCAGGTAATTGTGGATTGGAATTCAGTGGTAAAAGTATTTGATCAAACATCAAGGGAAAATCTTTTTGGAAGAGTGAATGATACTGTCCTTCAAACGAAGAATTCCATCAATCCAAATGTTTTAAAAAGATATGTGGACAATACATCCAGAGAAGGATTTATAAAATCGACAATAATAGAACTGATGAGCACGCCGGAATATCAGTTGTGTTGATGGGATGCAGAATGACCTTGTCATGTTCATTACAGTAAACGAATAAATAACGTGTTTTATGCTTTTCAAACGTAAAGAATTTTTGCAAATTGGCTCGCTCGCTTCAGCATCTTTGATGATGCCGAAATTTTTAAAAGCCTTTGAAAAAAAGGCTGTAGTTCCACCCGGAAATAAAGTAATGGTTGTGTTGCAATTTAGTGGAGGCAACGATGGATTGAATACTGTGATTCCCATCAGAAACGATATTTATTATAAATCAAGACCTAAATTAGGGATTGAAAAGCAGCAGGCGTTGCAAATTACAGATGAAGCCGGACTGAATCCTGCACTGCCTTTTTTCAAAGATTTATTTGACGAAGGAAGTTTGGGAATTATGAATAATGTTGGCTATCCCAATCCCGATCACTCTCATTTTCGGAGTATGGATATCTGGCAAAGCGCGAGCGACAGCAACGAGTACGTTACCTCGGGTTGGCTTGGGCGCTACCTCGATGCACAATGCGATGGTTGCGGCAAACCTACACAGGCATTAGAAATAGATGATGTGCTCAGCCTTGCTTTGAAGGGTGAAAACCTTAAAGGGCTTGCATTAAGAGATCCGAAAAAACTTTATAGCTCCAGTAATGAAAGATATTTTAAAGAGATAAACGCTTCTCATGATCATGAAGAAGCGGCGGTGGATTATTTATACAAAACATTAAGTGAAACGCTGGAAAGCGCCGATTATATTTATTCACAAAGCAGGCGTCATCCATCTTCTCAAATGTATCCGCCGACGCAATTAGGCAAGAATTTAAAAACCATTTGCTCACTTATACTCAGTGATATAAATACCAAAGTTTATTATGTAAGCCTTGGTAGTTTTGATACACATGTGAACCAGGAAAATCAGCAAAAGAGATTGTTTACAGAATTGAATGATGCTATCAGCGCTTTTGTAAAAGATTTAAAAAGCAACAACCGCTTTGGGGATGTAGCGATTATGACTTTTAGTGAATTTGGAAGAAGAGTGGCACAAAATGCGAGCGGCGGAACGGATCATGGAACTGCAAACAATATGTTTTTTATTGGTGGTGGTTTAAAACAAAAAGGATTATTAAATCCAATGTGTGATTTGAATGATTTGAATGAAGGAGATTTAAAATTTACAGTTGATTTCAAAAGCGTTTATGCTACTATGTTACACAACTGGCTCGGCGCTGATGATGAAAAAATCCTTGGAAAAAAATACGAGATCATGAGTTTTGTTTAAGGAGTTTAAGGAATTCGGAAGAGTGAAAAATGGCACATTCTTTTTGCTGATGTCCCTATACTTTCTTGTAAAAGTGAAAAAAACCGGAGTTGATCCGGTTTTTTTCAAAAAATACGCTCTTACGTGTACATTAGCTACGTCTTTATTTTCAACACAGCTAAGTATCCATTTCAGACGCTTCCACGACTACTTTATTAAGTCTCTTTGCTAAAGGGAAAAGGAGAATTCCTGCAATCATAGCAGCAATAAAACTGATGGCAAAGAAAACTGCTTTGTTATCAAATTGATCCCAAAAACCTGCTAGAATTGCAGATACTTTTCCACCCAAAGACGTTGTAATAAACCATCCTCCCATCATCAATGCGGTTAATCGCCGTGGAGCAACTTTTGAAGTAAGTGATAAACCAACAGGACTCACAAATAATTCACTTATCGTAAACACGCCATAACTCGAAAAGATCCACCAACTGGAAACTTTATTGTGATAAATATCTGTGGATAAACAAGCAAAGATCATTACCAGCGAAGACAGTCCGGCAATGATGGTACCCCAGGCAAATTTGCTCGGTGTTGAAAGTTCTTTGCCGCGCGCTTTCATATACCCAAAAAACCCAACGATCAATGGCGTCAAAACAATGATCCAGAACGGATTGATTGATTGATATATTTCGGTAGAAATAAGTTTTAGATCCTCTCCCGGAGGTGGATATTTATCTTTCTGAAGATTTTGAAAATAAAGATCAGTTCCCATATGCGTTTGTACTTTTCCATTTGCATCAGCTATCGGCCGAAACTGGTCGTCAACTTTCGGAACCTCCTGCGGCTTGGTACTAACGGTTTCCAAAAAGCCAAAAGGCTTCAATGCAGATTGAACAAACTTAGGTGCTTCCCGGTTTGTGTACGTTTGCGCCCAAATGGTAAGCGCTGTAGAATTTTGATTATAAATATTCCAGAAAACGATCGAAACAGCAAATAATATTAATAACGTACTGATCCGCTTCTTATCAAAACCCGTGGCACGGTACCATAAGCTGAGATAAAAAATAATGATCGGTACACATGCAAAAATGAAAGCATCGTTAGAATCTGAGCCGAGAATATTTCCAGGAATAAACCAACCAATAGCACCCGCAATTAACGCAGGTAAAAATACATACAGCGCGATTTTGGAAAGCGGCATATCTCCTTTCTGAACGGGCTTGATCACGTCGGCTTTTCTTACATATTTCAAACCAAACGCAAACCAAACTAATCCAACTGTCATTCCAAATCCGGCGGCAGAAAATGCCCATCCCCACGAGAAATTATTACGCAAAAGCGCGGCGACAAAATTGCAAATAAAAGCGCCGATATTTATTCCCATGTAAAATATGTTATAAGCAACATCTTTCTTGGATTTCAGATCCGGACGGTTATAAATATTTCCGAGTAATGTGCTGATATTGGGTTTGAAAAATCCATTTCCAATAATCGCACAAAAAAGACCTGAATACATTACAAAATTGCTGCCGTTCAGCGCAATCAGAAAGTAACCCAATGCCAGCAAACCGCCGCCGAGGAAAATCGACTTTATGTAACCGAGATACCGGTCCGCTATTAGCCCGCCAATAAACGGTGTGAGATAAATCAGAGCGACATACGTTCCTACAATGCTTATTGCGGAAACATTATCAAGCCCACGTCCGCCATTGTTGGTAGTATCAGTAAGATAAAGGAGAAAAATACCAATCATTAAATAATAACCAAAACGTTCCCACATTTCAGTAAAGAATAGTACATAAAGGCCTCGCGGATGTTTTCCTTTTTTTATATCAGCTACATCCGCCGTAATGATCTGGTCTTCCATTTTGTTTTGGTTTTGTTGTTGAAAATAATTTTTAAAAAATAATTTTAATCGTGTAAAGTAAAAAGAAATTTAAAAGTAAGTTTAATTTTTAATCAAATAATTTTCAAAGAATCTATTAGTAAAAATAATTCCATGAATTCTCAAACGAGGATAAGATAGTTAACAAATAAAAAAGGCTGATTTTTCATTTTAAGCAATTAAACTTCTTCCTTCGCTTAAAATATTCGCCAGTAAAAAAAGAAATAATTGAATTTCCTTTTTTTACAAATCGCGGTAATAAAACATCTTTTAAAAACAAGAAGCCTAAGTTTCATAACTTGCAATGCCATTTTTTAATCCCATAAAATAAAAGTCATTTTGAAAATTCTTATTCTTGGTTCCGGCGGAAGGGAACATGCATTTTCCTGGAAAATAAGCGAGAGTGAACTTTGTTCTGAATTATTTATTGCGCCCGGTAATGGCGGCACAAGCGAGTATGGTGAAAATATTCCTGTTGATATCAATGATTTTCAAGCAGTAAAAAACATTTGTGTTTCAAAAGGTATCGAGATGGTCATCGTTGGTCCTGAAGAACCTTTGGTAAATGGTATTTATGATTTTTTTAAAAATGATACTGAATTAAAAGATATCGTCATTACCGGCCCATCAAAAACGGGAGCGCAATTGGAAGGAAGCAAAGCGTTTGCAAAAACGTTTATGGAAAAATACCAGATTCCTACGGCGAAATATAAAGAGTTTAATGTTTCAAACTTTGAGGAAGGTCTTGACTATATTAAAAGTCACCCATTACCGGTTGTTTTAAAAGCAGATGGGCTGGCTGCAGGAAAAGGAGTAATTATCTGCCACAATTATGTAGAAGCACTTGCAGAATTTGAGCTAATGATTCAGCAATCAAAATTTGGCGAAGCCGGCAAAAAAGTAATCGTTGAAGAATTTTTGGACGGAATAGAATTAAGCGTTTTCGCGCTGACCGATGGAAAAAACTATGTGCTTTTGCCGGAGGCAAAAGATTATAAGAAAATCGGCGAAGGCGACAAAGGACTGAACACCGGTGGAATGGGAGCGATAAGTCCTGTGCCTTTTGCAACAGAACATTTCATGCAAAAAGTAAAAGAACGGATTATTGAACCAACCATATTCGGGTTGCAAAATGAAGGAATTGACTACAAAGGATTTATATTTTTTGGCTTGATAAAAGTGAATGAAGAGCCCATGGTCATTGAATACAATTGCCGCATGGGCGACCCGGAAACAGAAGTTGTTTTGATCAGATTGAAAAATGATTTGGTGGAGTTGTTCATAGCAATGGATCAGCAAAAACTGGATACCCAGAAAATAACAGTTGAAAAAAATAATGCCGTAACCATTGTCGCAGTAAGCGGAGGTTATCCTGGAATCTATGAAAAGGGATTGCCGATTGAATTTTTATATTTGGAAAATCCGGAGGCAAGAAAACATATTGATGCAGGCGAAGGCGCCATCGTATTTCATGCAGGTACAAAAAATTCAGGCGATCAAACTGTTACCAATGGTGGCCGGGTTCTTGCAGTTTCTGCCATGGCTGAGGGATTAGGCGATGCGATAGAACTATCAAAAACAATCCTTGAACAAATCCGCTTCGACAACATGTATTTCCGTGGAGATATTGGATATGAGTTTGTGGATTGAATCCAGAAGAATATCTGATTTCTGATGCGGAATGGTTTAACACAAGAGAAAATCAAATTTAAATCATTTGTTGCTTTGCCGCAAAAGGACGTCCTTTTGAAAGGTAGTTTTATTCGTTTTAACCAATAAATATTAAATTATTTTCCACTTTAAACAATTTTGAATTTTTAATTGCGTTTCCTATAAAACCCGCAATAGTAATAGGTTGTAATTCCAAATTATTTCCACAACTTTGCAGGCATTAAATAATTTTCAATACCTCAAATAAAACGATGGGCCTTTTTAATTTTTTCACACAGGAAATAGCGATAGATCTGGGAACTGCTAATACGCTCATAATTCATAATGATGTGGTGGTTGTAAATGAACCTTCCATTGTTGCTTTAGATAGAAATAATCCCAAAAATATACTTGCCGTCGGAAAAAAGGCATTGATGATGCATGAAAAAACCCATGAAAGCATCCGTACCGTTCGCCCGTTGAAAGACGGTGTGATAGCCGATTTTAATGCCGCAGAATTGATGATCCGCGAGATGATCAAAAAAATATATCCCAAAAAACCTTTGTTTCCTCCAAGCTGGCGCATGATGATCTGTATTCCCAGTAGCATCACAGAAGTAGAAAAGCGTGCGGTAAGAGATAGTGCCGAGCAAGCGGGAGCTAAAGAAGTTTATTTGCTGCACGAGCCAATGGCAGCGGCTTTGGGGATTGGTATTGATGTGGAAGAGCCTGTTGGAAATATGATTATTGACATTGGCGGCGGCACTACTGGAATTACGGTTATTGCGCTCGCGGGTATCGTTTGCGATCAGTCTATCCGTGTTGCCGGCGATGAATTTACTGCCGATATTATGGAAGCTTTGCGTCGTTATCATAGTTTATTAATTGGTGAGCGTACGGCAGAACAAATTAAAATACAGATTGGCGCAGCCATGAAAGATATTGACAATCCTCCTGATGATATGCCTGTAAACGGACGTGATCTGGTAACCGGAATTCCAAAACAAATTATGGTGAGCTACCAGGAAATTGCGGAGGCGCTGGATAAATCCATTTTCAAAATAGAAGAAGGAATTTTAAAAGCATTGGAAACTACTCCACCGGAACTGGCTTCAGATATTTACAGAAGAGGTCTGTACCTCACCGGCGGCGGAGCATTGCTTCGCGGTTTGGATAAAAGATTGGCAGCAAAAATCAAATTGCCTGTTCACATAGCAGATGATCCATTAAAAAGCGTTGTTCGCGGCACCGGCCTTGCTTTAAAGCATTATGACCGCTATCCGTTTGTAATGCGTTAAGAGTTCAGTGTTTAGACCCGGTTCATGGAGAAACAATCAATCAATCTTCTGAAATAATAATTGTTCACCGTTTTTTCATTCAATCAATATTACATTTGCAGCAATAATTTTTTCAATCTCTATTAAATGGCTGTTTCTGTGATGCAGCCCGGATGAAAACCATGCGCAATATTCTTCTCTTTATCCGCATTTATTTTACTTTTATTTTCTTCTTGTTTCTGATGGGATTGTCTTTTTACATGCTCTTCAGTTACAATAAATATCATCACGCTGCCTATTCAAAAGTAGCCGGAGAGATTACCGGAAATATCAATAAAAAATACAACAGCATAGAATATTATTTTCAATTAAAAAAAACGAATGATTCTTTGGTGAAAGCCAATGCGGCGTTATATAATCAGCTGAAACAGGATTATGAAATTGCGGACACGGCCAGTAAGATCGCCATTGATACTTTAACGCTTGATTCTGTGCAGCAGCAAAGGAAGTATTTATATATGCCGGCCAAAGTGGTGTATAATTCAGTTAATCTTTTAAATAATTATACTGAATTGCATCGTGGTGCGCAACAGGGTATTACTCCAGATATGGGTGTAATTGATGTAAATAACGCTGTAGTGGGAACGGTGGTAGATGTAAGTAATAATTATGCCGTAGTTATGAGTTTATTACATGAGCAAAGTAATCTCAGCGCCCGTTTGAAAAGAGGAGGCGAAACCGGAATTGTAACATACGATGGCAAAACTCCAGGCATTTTATATTTAAAAGATATTTCGAAACTTGCAAAAATTCACCAGGGCGACACAGTTGTTACCAGCGGTTTTTCTGATAAATTTCCACGTGGGTTATTAGTAGGATATGTAAAAGATATACTGAATGATAAAAGCAGCAGCACTTATACCATTCGGGTAAATCCGGCCGCCAATTTTGAAAATTTACAATACGTTTATATTATCAACAATCTTCAAAAGGACGAACCGGCGCAACTTTTAAAGAAAGTAAAAAGCAAATGAGCAACTTAGTTAAAAATATTGTCCGATTTTGCCTTTTAATATTGGTTCAGGTGTATATTTTGAACCAGGTTCCACCATTGCACAGGTTGGTAACACCTTACATTTATTACCTGTTTATTTTATGGCTTCCTTTTAAAATGGGACGGCGCACACAAATGTTGCTTGCATTTGCTTTGGGTTTTACGCTCGATTGTTTTACAAATACCTACGGGCTTCATGCAGCAGCTTGTGTACTCATTGCATATATCCGGCCCTTTTTAATTAATGTGCTTATTTCACAGGAAGGAACCGAAAGCAATTATTACGAACCCTCTATCCAAAGTATGGGATTTACACCGTACCTCACTTATGTCACGATCTTAACTTTTGTTCATCATACTTTTCTCTTCTTTTTGCAGGCTTTGCAAACCGGCGGTTATTTCTATTTTCTTTTAAAATCTTTAACTTCTACAGCAATAAGCCTGCTATTAATTTTGTTAATAGAATTATTGTTTGTCAGGAAACAAAGATTTAGGACAAATACGATTTAGGCGTAATTTTGCGCCTGAAATCTTTGCCTCCGGTACCTTCAAAAATCATCTTTCTCTGTGTTTAATCAATCCAGAAAAAATATCATCATTGCCATGTTCCTGTTTATGGGACTCATCATTATTACCAGGCTTTTCAGCCTTCAGATAATTGATAAGAAATATTCTGTTATGGCAAATGAGCAGGGGAGGTTTAGAATGGTGGTGTATCCAAATCGGGGAATTCTATTTGACCGAAAAGGACGGGCAATATTGAGAAATACGATTATCTACGATCTGATGGTAACGCCGTCTAAAATTCATGGAATCCATCTTGATACCGCCGACCTTTGCCGGATTTTGAAAATAGATACCGCAGAATTTAGAAAAAGGATCATTACGGCCATCATCAAAAACCGTAGTTATCGACCATCTGTTTTTGAAACTTCTCTTTCGGAAGAGAAAATTGCAAGGTTGAATGAAAGCATGTACAAATTTGTGCCGGCATTTTACCTGCAGGCAAGGCCGGTGCGCGATTACCCTTATGACGCTGCCGGAAATATTCTTGGTTATTTATCAGAAGTAGATTCAAGTTTTTTAAAAAGACATGAAGGAGAAGGTTACCAGATGGGGGATTATGCGGGAAAAACCGGTCTGGAACGCAGTTATGAAAAAGTATTAATGGGCCAGCGTGGAATTGAATATTGGAAACGTGATAATAAAAACCGCCTTACCGAAAGACTGGAAAATGGAAAATATGATACAGCTGCTATACCCGGGGAAAACCTTCATATGGCACTGGATATTGATCTTCAAAAACTCGGCGAGCACCTAATGGAGAATAAAGTAGGATCCATCGTAGCCCTCGACCCAAAAACCGGTGGAATTCTGGCGCTGGTAAGCAGTCCGACCTTTAACCCCAACCTTTTGACTGGCGCGGAAAGGAAAAAGCATTTTTCCCAACTGTTTTTAGATCCAAGATTACCGCTTTATAACCGCGCTGTAAGCGCCACTTATTCGCCTGGCTCTACATTCAAAACCTTACAGGCATTAATAGGATTGCAGGAAGGAGTGATTGTTCCTTCTACAAGGTTTACATGTACCGGCGCTTTTTATGGTTGTGGCCGCCCGATGAAATGTTTGGATATTGGAACTTTTAATCTTACACAGGCAATTACCGTATCCGATAATACTTACTTCGCCAATGTAATGCAACGTTGTATAAACAATCCGATATATGGATCTGTGGATAGCGCTTTACGTGTTTGGGATCATTACATGTATGGATTCGGCCTTGGAAATAAATTAGGTATCGATATCCCCGGTGAAAGGGCTGGCCTGATACCAACCCCGAGAACCTACAACCGTATTTATGGTGACGGGCACTGGAATTTTTGTACTTTTCGTTCGGTAAGTATTGGGCAGGGTGAGGTGCTTACTACGCCGTTGCAGATAGCAAATGAGATGGCTTATATTGCCAACAATGGCTGGTATATTACTCCTCACATGATCGATTCTATTGATGGGGGTGATAAATTCGGATTGCTCGATTCTTTTAAATTGCGCCATCGTCCTTTAAGTATTCCCGATTCAATTTTCAATTATGTAGCAGACGGAATGCAGGGCGTAATGGAAAGAGGAACAGGAGCAGCAGCAAAAGTTCCCGGAATTATAGTTTGCGGAAAAACAGGAACGGTTGAAAACTATTACAAAGGCATCAAGCAAAAAGACCACGCTGTTTTTGCTGCTTTTGCTCCAAGAGAAAATCCAAAGATCGCCATAGCCGTTATTTGTGAAAATGCAGGATTTGGCGCCAGTTCGTCAGCGCCTATTGCCAGCCTGATGATTGAAAAATATTTAAAAGATTCTATAACAGAACCAGATCGCATGGCCCGCATAGAAGCTATTTCAAAACTGAACCTGATGCCTGCGCGCATTCTTGCCGAGATCAGGCAAAGAGATTCTATTGTCAAAGCCAAAAATGCAAAAGCGCTATTAGAAAAAACTTATATAAAATCAATTAAAGACACTACTGGCATTGAAGAGGAAGACAATAGTGATGCATTGGACGAATTAAACAAGACAAATGACAGCACAACAAAAAAAGAATCGAAAGGTATTCCACTAACAGACACAATACCGCCAAAAAAAGAAAAAATAAAATCGCAACCGGTAAATGCTGTACTTCCCGATAGAAAAAAGGCCAAAATCAAAAATGATTCTTTACAATAAAACACTATTTCACCTTTAAATGCGAGATCATGCTATCATATCCAAAGGAATAGACTGGCTAAGTGTATGGCTGTACATTATCCTCGTTTCTATTGGCGTTCTGTGTATTTTTTCTGTCGAATATCACAATACCGGTGACATATGGCAAAATATTATCGGCCTTAAAAAAAATTATTCACGCCAATTACTATTTATCGGCATTTCGGCTATTCTTGCCATCTTTATTTTACTCACCGATAGTAAGTTTTTTACAGCAACCGCCAATCTCAGTTATGCATTTGGCATCCTGCTTATGATGGCTACTTTTGTTTTGGGAAAGGATATTAATGGTTCCAAATCATGGATACCTATGGGTTTTTTCAATCTTCAACCGGTAGAAACCTGTAAAATTTTTACAGCTTTGGCGCTCGCAAAATATTTGTCGCGCCCTGAGACAAATTTCCAAAACACGAGGTCTCAATTGATAGCCGCGGCCATTGCTTTAACACCGGCCGTTTTTTCTCTTTTGCAAAATGAAACAGGACTTGCGCTTGTTTATTTTTCATTTTTAATTCCGATGTATCGGGAAGGGCTTCCACCTATTTATCTGATTGTTGGGTTTTCATTTGGTGTCCTCGTGGTGGCTACCATATTGGTCGAAAAAAATCTGTTGGCACTGATCCTGACGATCATTGCCGGAATTGTTATTTATGTTTTAAGAAGAACAATCAAGCGAGATAAAGCTGTTTTAATTGTCATTCTCGGACTTTGGGTGCTGTGCGTAGGAATTCAAAGGTTTGCAGTTCCTTATATTTTCAAACACGTTCTGCATCAATACCAGGTAGAAAGAATTATGAACACCTTTGGCGTTGATTATGTTCCTGATGCGGAAACGGTACTTCTGAGCAAAGAAGATAAATTAGAGCAGAGCAAAACAAAAAAAGCGGCAAAAGCAAAGGAAAATTATAATGTCAAACAATCAAAAATTGCAATTGGTTCCGGCGGGTTTTGGGGAAAAGGGTTTTTAAAAGGAACACAGACACAAGGTGATTTTGTGCCGGAACAACACACCGATTTTATCTTCACTTCTGTCGGAGAAAATTTCGGTTTTTGGGGAAGTACATTAGTAGTCCTTTTATACATTGTCTTTATGCTTCGGATTGTTTTTTTGGCCGAGCGACAGCGAAGTACCTTCACGCGAGTCTATGCCTATAGCGTCGCGGCAATCATCTTTTTCCACGTGTCGATTAATATTTGTATGACCATAGGCCTTGCCCCTGTCATCGGAATTACTTTGCCCTTACTCAGCTATGGTGGCTCATCATTGCTTACTTTTACCATTTTAATTTTTATCCTGATAAGGTTGGATGCAGACAGGCAAATGGTTTTGAGGTAAAATGGATTGGAATGAATCAGCGGTTTAGAAAGTTTAAAATGATTTAGAGCTTCAGAGATTATAAAAACAGAAATCGGTTTATTTGTTCATTTGCTCCTGTTGATTTCTATGCACCTGTTTGGAACAGAAAGGTGATATAATTCGTGCAATTAGTGTAATTCCGATAAAAAATTTTTTTAAATGAAAATCATTCCCTTAAGTGAAGGAGCTTTTACCGTAGATCAGACAAAAAAATTTATTCCTTTTGATGTTGATAAGGATGATCTGCAGCAAAGAAATAAAGGAAGCATTTTAGTAGAAATTCAACCATTTGTCGTCATTACTTCAAAAGATATTATTCTTTGCGATACAGGCCTTGGCCATGCAGATGAAAACGGACAATTGCAGATTCATAAAAATCTTGCTGCAAGTGGAATCAATTCATCAGATGTTACAAAAGTCATTTTATCTCATTTACATAAAGATCATACCGGGGGAATCGGAATGCCTGACAAAAACCAACCTTCCTTTGAAAATGCTACTTATTTTATCAATAAAAATGAATGGGAATTTGCCTTCAAAAAGGAGTCTTCTTCTTATCGTACCCATGACTTTTCATTTTTGGATAAAAACGGAAAAGTAACATTTACAGAAGGTAATGGCGATATTGATGGTTATATTCATTATGAAATGACGGGAGCGCATTGTCCTTTTCACCAGGTTTTTAAAATTGTTGAAAACGGTGAAATTGTTTTCTTTGGAGGCGATGTGGCGCCGCAATTACAACAAATGAAAAACCGGTTCAAAGCGAAATACGATTATGACGGCGCTGCTGCAATGGAATTGCGAATGCAATGGTGGAAAATCGGGCAGCAGGAAAAATGGACTTTTTTATTTTATCATGATATAAAAAACCCGATTTTTAAATTTTGATTTTTTATTTTGTGAATTTCCACAACTATGAATGAATATTTTAAAATAGGCAGGATAGCGGCTACACACGGCACTGATGGTCTTTTAATTCTCCAACATGGCCTTGGTAAAAAAACACCTTTAAAAGGATTGGAAACGATTTTTATTGAAGAAAAAAAAGACAGTTTTTTGCCGTATTTCATCTCGTCTTCGAAAATAAAAAACGATCAGGAAACCTTTATAAAACTGGAAGGAATTGAATCAAAAGAAGCTGCGCGGTTTTTGCTAAAAAAAGAAGTATGGTTGAATGAAAATGATTTTAAAAAATTTTCTGCATCTGCGGCGCCAATTTCATTGCTTGGCTTTACCATTATAAATAATGAGGCGGAGCTAGGAGAAGTAATCGAAGTAATCGAACAGCCGCACCAGATTTTATGCACGATCATTCATAATGGAAAAGAAGTTTTCATTCCTATTCATGAAGATTTTTTAGAAAAAATGGATAAAAAAAACCGAAAACTTTATCTGAACCTTCCGGAAGGATTATTAGATATTTAAAAGAAGACAATTACATGGGAAAATATTTCCAAAAAGGAGAATCGGGATCATTTATTGCTTTACTGCTTTATTGCCTTAGTATTATCAGAAAATTTAAAAAAAGTGGAGGATACCGGATTCGAACCGGTGACCTATTGCATGCCATGCAAGCACTCTACCAACTGAGCTAATCCCCCAAAATTGAAAAAGAACCGCCGCAAAATTCTTTTGTTGCGGCGGCAAATATAATGACAAAAAATGAATGGAAAAGAGAAAAGGAATTGACATAATAACTCATTATTGACAATCCACTATTCAGAAATCTAATCTCCCCAAATCTCTGCTTTTCCTTCCAGCCACAGTTTTACCAAACGGTTAGAAACAGATTTTGGTCTTTCCAGGGGATAACCCAAAGCTCTGTCCCAGCAAAGACTTGCCAAAACTCCCAACGAACGGGCAACTCCAAAAAGCACGGTATAAAATTCATATTCTACCATCCCATAATGAACCAACAAGGCGCCACTGTGTGCGTCGACATTTGGCCAGGGGTTTTTTATTTTAGCAATCGAGCCAAGAATGTTCGGAACAGTTTCATATATATTCCAAACAGTTTGAACCAATTTGTCATCCGGCATGTGCTTTTTACCAAATGCCATTTGAGCTTCAAATCGCGGATCGGTTCTTCTTAAAACAGCATGTCCATATCCCGGAACGACTTTTCCTTCTGACAAAGTTTTCTTTACATAGGTTTCAATCTGCTCTTTTGTTGGAAGGTCACTTCCGATTTCTTTCTGCATTTCAAAAATCCATTTGATTACCTCTTGGTTCGCAAGTCCGTGTAAAGGCCCTGCCAATCCATTCATTCCGGCAGCAAAAGAAAGATATGGATCACTCAAAGCTGAACCAACCAAATGCGTGGTATGAGCAGAAACGTTGCCGCCTTCGTGATCAGAATGAATCGTCATGTAAAGCCGCATCAGTTCTTTAAAACTTTCATCCTCATAGCCCAGCATGTGCGCAAAGTTTCCAGCCCAATCAAGCAAGCCATTCGGTTGAATGTGTTTTCCGTTTTTATATTTTCGGCGATATACATAAGCTGCGATCCTTGGAAGCCGCGCAATCAAATCCATCGCGTCATCAAATACGGGAGACCAATAATCTTTTTTGCTCATTCCCTCTGCATATTTTTTTGCAAACGCACTTTCCGTTTGAAGCGCCATAATCCCAACAACAAACTGCGTCATTGGATGTGTGTTTTCAGGCAATGATTCTATCGTGTCAAAAACATAATTGGGAACATGACTTCTGCGCTGCCACGTATTGGTGATCTGTTGCGCATCTTCATCTGACGGCAAATCACCAACCAGCATTAAATAAAATAATCCTTCCGGCAATGGCTCGCTCCCACCTTCTGCTCTTGGAAGTTTTTCTTTTAACTCAGGAATGGAATATCCGCGGAAACGAATGCCATCCTGTGAATCGAGAAGAGAAGTTTCTGTAACTAAGCCCGTAATGCCGCGCATTCCCTGGTAGATCTGTGATAATCTTACTTCGCCAATGATCCGATCACCGTGCTCTTTTACAATCTCTTTTACTTCTGCAGCAACAATGTCTGCCTTCGCCTTAAACTTGTCTTTAATTACTCCCATAGTCTAAAATAGTTGTTATTGTGATTGATTGTTGTTGAAGAAATTCAACAGCGTTAAAGTTAACCATAGAGCAGGTTTTCAACAAAAGAAATATTTAAAAACAAGGAGATCAACGACGAACGGCAAAAGCAGTTCTCATCAGGTCGTCGATCATTTTAAATGTTTATTTGGCTGTTCTTCGGTATAAATACCAGGCGAGAATAGCAAAAGCAAAGTTGGGCAACCATGCGGCAACAATCGGATTAAAATTTCCTTTTAAAGCAAATACCGAAGCAAAGCGGCCAACCAGAATGTAGACTACACAGATTAAAACGCCGACCGCAAGATGAAATCCGCTTCCGCCGCGAATCTTCCGGGAGGCAATACAGGCTCCAATGATTGTCAAAATAAAAACCGATACCGGGTTTGCATTCCGGTTATTTTTCTCAAGTAATAATGAATTTACATCTCCCGACCCACGAAGTTTTTCCAGTTTAATAAATTGATCCAATTCCGGCGTGGTCATTTTATCTTTCATGTATTCGTCGCGTTGCAGGTCGCGCGGTTTAAAATTGAAATTCATTTGCAATACCGGCGTATCCGTTACTTTTTGACGTAGTCCGTTTATTCTTCTTTCTACCACATTATTCAGTCGCCATTTATTAGTTGCGGTATCCCACGTAATACTCAATGCTCGTAAATTATAAACGAGGTCTGTATTGTGAAACCTTTGAATAAAAAAATTATTTCCCGATTTGTTCGTCGTATCATAGTAACGGATACCGGCATACGAAAATGAATCAAGCTTGAAATATTTATTGCTGATGGTGGAAGTATTTACATAACCACCATAATTGAAGTCGATATATTTGGCATTAAAATTTGCCCACTTTTCATTTGCGGGAGGAAGCACATATTGATTGGTCCACCATAAAAAAACCGTAAACAAAAGTCCTGTAATCATGTAAGGACGCAGGAAACGGGCAAAACTGATTCCGGTACTGAGGATCGCGATAATCTCGGAGCGGTTTGCCATTTTGGAAGTAAAAAAAATGACGGATATGAAAAGAAAAAGCGGAAAAAGCATGGCATCAATGCGCGGAAGAAAACCAAAATAATACTGCACAATAATTTGCTTTGCCGTAAGGCCGGTTTTGGCAAAATCGTCTGTCTTTTCACTAAGATCCACAATAACAACCAATATGGTGAGCGCAATAAGACAAAAGAAAAATGTGCTGATAAATTTCTTTACAATATACCAGTCGATAAGTTTCATACGCCGCTGAAGAATGAATAAATGTTGCCCTCAAAAGTAAATGAAAAAACGCAGCATAAATTATTTGCAAAGCCTCTGCGTTTGTTTTGGCAATATTTTAAAAACCGGTAAAGCAAGTTTTATTAGACGTTTTGATTTTTTTATTAATAAAAAAAGCAAAAGAATTTGTGTATTTGATAAATCCAGCAAACGAACTTTTAATGCTGATTCCTATTTTCAATTTTTTTAATAATTATTTCTTTTTAGATTTTTTTGCAATTAGATCAAAAGAGTCTTTGATAAAACCTTTTAACTGCGACTGTGACAATGTTCCATCAACAATAACGGTGTTCCAGTGTTTTTTATTCATGTGGTAACCAGGCAAAATGCATGAATATTCTTCGCGCAATTCGATTGCTTTTTCAGGATTGCATTTCACGTTAAATTGCAAAGGTGAGGAGGATAAAGAGACGAGCAAAAAGATTTTGTTATTGGTTTTAAATACAAGCGTGTCTTCACCAAAAGGAAAACTTTCTTTCACGTCTTTTAACGATAGAACATAATCCCTCAGTTCTTCAACATTCATACTTGATGATCCATAATGATTAAATAATGAAATAATTTATTCACCCTTTTCGGGCCTCAAAATTCCTGTCACCACGTTCTTTGTTGTCAATAATAATTTCGCTGCATCCTGGATGTCTTTCACGGTTAATGCATCTACATATTTATCATAATTGATGAAATAATCCGGGTTGTCGCCGGGGAAAACAAAACTTTGCAATTGTGCTAGCCAGGTTCCGTTTTCTTTGATATCTACTTTATGTTGCTCTTTCCATTGTTTCTTTACTTTTTCCAGGTTTTCTCTGGAAGGGCCGTTTTTAATAAGACTTTCTATTTCTGAGTTGGCTGCTTTGATAAGCGTATCTACCTTTTCAGGACCACAAGGCAATTGCAAGAAGAAATCGTAATGTGAATAAGGGATTTTTTGAAACTGAACAGGAATGCCACCGCCATAAATCCCCTGGATTTTTTCTCTTAGATTTTCAATAATCCGGATATTTAAAATCTCACTGATCGCCTGCGCTTTTAAATCCAACGCTTCGCTGTAAGGTACTTCACCACTATAAATCGCCAGTATCAACGCTTTTGGCTCTTTTCCTTTATACACATCCACTTCTTCTTTTCCTGTTACAGGCCGCACTTTATTATCTACATAATGGAATTTCCTTGAAGTTACAGGAAGACTGGCAATATATTTTTCCAATAAAGGCTTCAGTTGCTCTTCAGTGATACTTCCGGTAAAAGTAAAATGCATTTCATTCATGTCTTCAAATCGTTCTTTATAAATCTGCATCATCCTATTAAGGTTTAATGCATCAAAATACGCTGCTTTTGGAACGGCAATTGGCGCCAACGGATTATCGTTATAATAAACCTTAAACAAAGAATCGATGAAAACCGCCTGTGGATTGGCGTTTAAAAATGCAATTTGTGATTTATTTTTTTCAATAAATGACTTGAACAAAGCGGTATCAATACGCGGAGCAGTGGCATATAAGTAAACCAGTTGCAACATAGATTCCACATCTTTTACAGAACTGCTTCCACTCATTCCATCGGATACTTCAGAAAATGTAGGACGTGCACTGGCGGTTTTTCCACTCAACGCTTTTTTCAAATCCACCGGAGAAAAATTTCCAACACCCATAGCGCTGATCACCGGTATTAGATACTCGGCATTGTATTTATCTGCAATGCCATAATTGCCTTTTCCGCCTGGCCTGATGGCGCTCATTAAGATCTGGTCATTTTTGAAATCGGTATGTTTTAAAGTAACGGTAATGCCGTTGCTTAAAGTAAATTCTGTAGTTCCTAAAACAGCGTTCTTTTTGGTTGCGGTAATCTTTCCTGCTTTTGGAGTTTCGTTTAATAAATTAGCGGAAACCGTTTTTTCCTCGTACGGTTTGATATCCATTTTTTCTACTTCCGAACGAATTGCGAGAATCTCTTCAGGTGTCGGCAAAGTTTTGCCGGGAGCAGGTTCGGGTCCGGTAAGTGCAATAAATTGATTGGAATTTTTACTCAATTGATTTGCTATTGCATTCACTTCATCTACCGTATTTTGTGGCAGCAGTTCCTTATAATATTTATATTCGTTGGCAATGCCAGGAATGGGTTCTTTCGTTAAAAAATTGCGGATATATTCTTCTGCATAATTGGCTGATTCGGTTTTATTTTTTTCGTTAAAAGCACGTTCCATATAATTCATCATATCAGCTTTTGAGCGATCCAATTCTGCCTTTGTAAAACCATATTTTTTTACTCTTTCCAATTCTATTTCAAACGCTTTCAAACCACGAAGGCTGTCACTGTTGCCAGTGCCGATAAACGCTTCAAACGCCTCATAGCCGCGGGCTTCAGAAGAAAAACCGGAAGCCGCATAAACAAATGGAGGATTTTCCTGTTGAGTCAGTTCGCGTAAACGCTGATTGAAAAGGTCTGAAAAAATTTCTTTTACCAGGTCATGTTTATATTCTCCCAGTGTCGCTACCGGAGGTGTTTTTTCCATCGAATAATGAACCTGGTAAGAATAGCTGGTAGCCTCTTTATCAGTCACTACTTTCGCTACACTTTTTTCGTAAGGCGGCACTTCTGCATAAGTTCTTGTCCTTTCATTTGCAGGATTTTTAATTTGACCAAAATATTTTTTTATTAAGCTTTCTGCTTTTGCCGGTTCAATATCACCGACAACAATTACAGCCATTAAATCAGGGCGATACCAGTCCTTATAAAAACTTCTCAATGCAGAATAAGGTGCGTTTTTTACAATGCTATCTATGCCTATTGGAAGACGTTTTGCATACAAAGAATTTGCAAATAGAACCGGATAAATTTGTTTGTTGATTCGGTCTTGTGCACCTTTTCCCAAACGGCTTTCTTCCAAAACCACCGGCCGCTCCGCATCAATATCTTCTGCTTTATCAGTTACATTATGCGCCCAGTCTTCGAGGATTTGAAATCCCTTTTCAATATTTCCCGGGTTGTCAGTAGGGATTGGAAGAATATAAACAGTTTCATCAAAACTGGTATATGCGTTCAAATCGCTTCCAAAAGCAACACCAATAGATTGAAGAAAAGAAACAATATCATTCTTTTTGAAATGAGTAGTTCCGTTAAAAGCCATGTGCTCGCTCAAATGCGCCAATCCTTGCTGGTCTTCGTTTTCAAGAATAGAACCGGCATTTACCACCAGGCGCAATTCTACTTTTTGCTGAGGCTTTTCATTTTTTCGAATGTAATAAGTAAGGCCATTGCTCAGCTTTCCAATTTTTACATTTGGGTCAACGGGCAAAGTATCTTTTAAATTTTGTTGTGCAAAAAGAGAAGAAAAAATGAACAGGAAAAATGCAAATAGTTTTAGCGATTTCATAGTAAATATTTTGATGAAAAATGCAAGGATAAATATGGTGAAAAAAAGCAAGGTAAAAAATTTTAGAATAAGCGTTGAAAATTTATGGACGTATGGAAATAAAGAACAACTCTTTTGCAAGATTTATCTTTGCACCAGTAAACAAACATTTACCGGTTTTTCGTGTTTTTAAAAATCAATGAATTATTTATTTAAAATTCTAAATATTGGAAAACGAAATTTTTGATATAGCCATCATTGGCGGTGGAATAGTAGGCGCCGCCACATTTTATCAATTACAAAGGCGCCATCCTTCATTAAAAATTATTCTTCTTGAAAAAGAATCACATCTTGCGGCGCATCAAACGGGAAATAATTCAGGTGTGATGCATTCCGGATTGTATTATAAGCCTGGATCTCTAAAAGCAAAAAACTGTGTGGAAGGTAGAAAAGCATTGGTAAAATTTGCTGAAGAAAACAATATTCCGTACGATGTGTGTGGAAAGATTGTAGTTGCCAGTGAGGAAGCAGAACTCCCTTATTTAGAAAAAATTTTTGCAACAGCCTTGCAAAACGGAATTGAAGGGATTGAGAAAATAAGTGCAGAACAAATTAAAGAGCACGAACCGTTTTGTGTAGGAATAGCGGGCATTTGGGTGCCATGTACCGGAATTATTGATTATGTAAGAGCAACAGACAAAATGGTCGAAATTGCTTTGAGCATCAATCCAAAAAGTGAGCTTGCTTTAAACACGGAGGCGACTTCCTTTCAAAAAGGAAATGGCATAAATATTATTTCAACGAATAAAAAATCTTATCGCAGTAAATACACAATTTTTTGTGGCGGTTTACAAGCCGATAGATTGGCACACGAAGACGGTGTGAATATAAAAGAAAAAGTAGTCGGTTTTCGCGGTGATTATTATGAACTGACAGAAGGAGCAAAACACAAAATAAAAAATTTGATTTACCCGGTTCCAAATCCTGATTTTCCTTTCCTGGGCGTGCATTTCACCAGGATGACAAATGGAGAAATCGAATGTGGACCCAATGCCGTTTTTACGTTTAAAAGAGAAGGTTATGGCAAAACAGATTTTGATTGGAAAGACACCATTGATGCATTGTCCTATCGCGGAACGTGGAAATTATTTTTCCGAAACATGGCTTTTGGAATCAATGAATACCGCCGGGCTTTTTCAAAAAAATTATTTCTCAAAACTCTTCAAAGACTGGTTCCGTCTTTAACAATGGACGATATTAAACCGGGCCGGTCAGGGGTTCGCGCCATGTTGCTCAGCGAAGACGGCGACACGCGCGATGATTTCAGAATTGAATATCGCGATACATCCATTCATGTTTTGAATGCGCCTTCTCCTGCTGCTACGGCATCACTTGCTATTGGAGATAATATCAGAGAGATGGCCGAAAAGCATTTTGATCTTGCAGGAGTTCCAACGTGAGTGAATGAATATCATAAGGATTTCGGGTTAATCTTTAATGAGTACTCAAATCCTCCTGCGTTAACCTTATTACCTTAGTAAAACAGCAATTCCTCTCTTCTAAACCCTATTACCTTATTCTTCACCAACTGGTTTCACTTTGTCAAAATTTAATCATTTGATTAAAACATATGGTTAAATCAAAGTTTTACTTTTAATTTTACCAAAGGTTTTTGTAAATAATTTTTAGAATGGCGAAAAAAATTAAAATAGAAAAAGACACCTCTACGGAAGAAAAAATAAAAGCTGCCGCGCGGAAAGTATTTATGCAAAAAGGTTTTGCTGCCGCCAGAACGCGCGATATTGCTGAAGAAGCAGGGATTAACCTTGCTTTATTAAACTATTATTTTCGCAGTAAGGAAAAGCTATTTCATGAGGTAATGTCAGAGAAAATACAACAATTTTTTGGCGTTCTTTTTCCAATAATCAATAACGCTTCTACCAAACTCGAAACAAAAATTGATTTAATTGTTGCCAATTATATTGACATGCTTTCTGAAAATCCTGACTTACCGCTTTTTGTTCTGAATGAAATGAAACGTAAGCCTGGACAGATAAATAGAACCTTACCCATAGAAAAAATTACTAAAAATGTAAGCCTTGTTCAGCAATTGCAGGAGCGCAGGCACGACATAAATCCTGTTCACTTTTTGATGAATATTTTGGGAATGACCGTATTTCCATTTATTGCCAGGCCAGCTTTTGGTGCAATCGGTATTCTGAATAAAAGCGATTTCGAAACGGTGATTGAAGAACGCAGAAAATTAATTCCTGTTTGGATAAAAGCTGCATTAAAAGCAAAATAAATTTTATTCTTTTCATTAATGAAACGGTTAAAAAAATGAATGGCTACTTAAAAAAAATTGTCGCAACGTTCTTTTTGATCACGTGTGTGTTGATGCTCAAAGCACAATCCAATTCCATTACGTTAGATTCCTGCTATGCATGGGCGAGGAAAAATTATCCTTTGATAAAGCAGTATGAACTGATTACCAAAAGCAATGCATACACTCTTGAAAATATTTCCAAAGGTTATTTGCCACAAATAAATATCAATGCACAGGCAACCTATCAATCTGACGTAACGCAGCTTCCCAAAGGTATTCCCGGCGTTTCTGTATTAAGCAAAGACCAGTATAAAATATATGCTGAGGTGAACCAGGTGATTTATGATGGCGGAGTTTTGAAGGAACAAAAAAAATTGCAGGACGCTAATTCCGTGGTGGCCGGGCAACAATTAGAAGTGGAATTATACAAACTTAAAGACCGGGTAAATCAGTTGTATTTCGGCATTTTACTGATTGATGAGCAGTTGAAACAAAATACGTTAAACAAAAGTGACATTCAGCTGGGACTTGCAAAAATAAATGCGCAAATAGCGAACGGTACTGCTTTACAGAGCAGCGCAGATGTTTTAAAAGCGGAATTGCTGAAGGCGGCTCAACAAACGATTGAATTACTTTCTAACCGCAAAGCTTTTACGGATATGCTCGGTTTATTTGTTAACAAGCCTTTAGATGAGAAAACAATTTTTATTAAACCCGAGAATATTGCGTCCAACGGAGAAATTAAACGTCCGGAATTAATTATATATGATTACCAAAATAAAATTCTTGATGCACAAAATAATTTACTAACAGCAAAGAGTCGTCCTAAACTGAGTTTCTTTGTCCAGGGCGGTTATGGACGCCCTGCCTTCAATATTCTAAGCAACAATTTTGACCCATTTTATATCGGTGGCGTCCGGTTTAGTTTTCCATTATCCGGTTTTTATACCATCAAAAATGAAAGAGAATTAATAAACATCAGCAGGGAAAGTACCGAGGTTCAGAAAAATACATTTTTATTCAACACCCGGTTGGCTATAAAGCAGCAAAGCGCCGATATCGGTAAGTTTTACGACCTTTTAAAAACGGATGATGAAATAATAACGCTTAGAACGAATGTGAAAAAAGCGGCGCTCGCACAATTGGAAAATGGTGTGATAAATTCTAGCAATTATCTGCGTGAAGTAAATGCAGAAGACGGCGCAAGACAGAATAAAATATTGCATGAAATACAATTACTGATGGCTCAATATAACGAACGAAATACCACCGGTGAATAGAAATTATCGGATGATAACGCATAAAATTACCAATGGAAAAATATGAAAAAACGTACATCATTCTTCACTTTTGTTTTTGCAATTGCCCTTTGCCAATTGAGCATTTTATTTTCATCCTGTAAGGACAATGAAAATAATTATGACGCTTCCGGAACATTTGAAGCAACAGAAACAATCATATCTGCGCAGGCAAATGGCGTGATTGAAGCGTTCAATATTCATGAAGGGCAAACATTGGATTCCGGAATGTTGGTTGGATACATCGATACCACTCAATTGTTTCTGAAGAAAAAACAACTGGAAGCACAGGTGAAAGCGGTGGGTTACAAACTTCCAAATATTTCTGCGCAGACAGCACAGTTTAAACAACAAGCCGCCGTTACACAAAGTGATCTCGATTATTTGCTGAATGAAAAAAAACGCACTGAAAATTTGGTGAAAGCCGATGCGGCGACGCCAAAACAATTAGATGATATCAATGCGAAAATTGCTACAGCAAAAGAACAAATAAAGGCAATTTATAAGCAGGGCGCTGCACAGACTTCAGCGCTAAAGACGCAACGGTCGGGTATTTCAGCAGATGTGCAGCCGCTTTATTTTCAGATACAACAATTAAATGACCAACTAAAAAAATCAAAAATTATTAACCCGGTAAATGGAACGGTTCTTACAAAATTTGCAGAAGCCAATGAGATGGCAACAACCGGTAAACCTCTTTATTCTATTGCAGATTTATCCAGCATCATTTTGCGTGCCTACATTACCGGCAATCAATTTGGCGCCGTCAAACTAAAACAAAAGGTGAGAGTAATGGTGAATGACGCAACAGGTAAATCAAAAGAATACCAAGGCATTATGGAATGGATTAGCGATAAAGCCGAGTTTACACCAAAAACAATTCAGACAAAAGATGAACGGGCGAATCTTGTTTATGCGATTAAAATAAGGGTAAAAAATGACGGCTATTTGAAAATAGGCATGTATGGAGAAGTGGTGTTTTAGAATCTTTAGAGAGCGTAAGAAATGTTTAGAGCGGTTTAGTGAGTTTAGAAAGTTTAGAGAGTTTAGAAAAGTTTAAAGGGCTAGGGCTTTAGAAAAATTACAAGATGGTAACAACAAATAATTTGGTAAAAACTTATGGAAAGAAGCATGAAATTCCTGCTGTGGATGATGTATCTTTTTCTGTGAATGAAGGTGAAATATTTGGATTGATTGGACCAGATGGAGCCGGTAAAACAAGTATCTTCCGCATGCTTACTACTTTATTGCTTCCAGATAGCGGAAGCGCTGCTGTAGCGGGTTTTGATGTGGTAAAAGATTACAGGGACATAAGAAATATAGTCGGTTATATGCCTGGAAAATTTTCTTTATACCCTGATTTAAGCGTCGAGGAAAATCTCAATTTTTTTGCAACAGTTTTCGGAACCACTATCCGCGAAAATTATAATTTAATCAAGGAAATTTATGTGCAGTTAGAACCATTTAAAAAACGCAGAGCCGGAAAATTGTCAGGAGGAATGAAACAAAAACTGGCTTTATGTTGCGCATTGATACATAAACCCACAGTGCTTTTTTTAGATGAACCGACAACCGGCGTTGACCCCGTTTCCAGGAAAGAATTTTGGGAAATGCTGAAACGCTTAAAAACCCAAAATATCACCATTTTAGTTTCAACCGCTTATATGGATGAGGCTACATTGTGCGATAGAATTGCATTAATTCATTCCGGTAAAATTTTGACTGTTGATACGCCTGCAAATATTTCTGCGGCTTATCCTGATAAATTATTAGAGGTAAAAGCCAACAAAATGTCTGCTCTGTTGAATGCACTTTCCAGGTTTCAAAAAGTATCCGGCAGTTATGCTTTTGGCGAATATGCGCATGTGTCGGTAAACGGTAATGAAGAAAATATCGAGGGCGAATTGAAAAATTATTTGCAACTGGCAGGGCTTGAAAACATTGAAATAAAACCAATAAAGGCATCGGTTGAAGATTATTTTATTAAGCTACTAAAATAAAAATGCAGGAAGTAGTTATAAACACAAATAAGCTCACCAAGCGTTTCGGCGATTTTACTGCTGTAAATGAAATCACGTTTGAAGTGTATAAAGGAGAAATATTTGGTTTTCTTGGAGCGAACGGAGCCGGAAAAACTACAGCGATGCGGATGTTGATTGGATTATCCAAACCAACATCCGGAAGCGCTACTGTTGCAGGGTTTGATGTTTATAAACAAACAGAAAACATCAAAAAGAATATTGGTTACATGAGCCAGAAATTCTCATTGTATGAAGATTTAACCGTGTTGGAAAATATCAGTTTTTATGGCGGAATATATGGCTTAAGCGATGCACAGATAAAAACAAAAAGCGATGAACTCATTACCAGTCTTGGTTTACAGAACGAAGCGAAAAAATTAGTTGCTTCGTTGCCTTTAGGCTGGAAACAAAAGCTTTCATTTTCTGTGGCATTATTACATCAACCGAAAATCGTTTTTTTAGACGAGCCAACAGGTGGTGTGGACCCGTTAACACGCCGGCAGTTCTGGGATCTAATTTATGCGGCTTCGGATAAAGGAGTAACCATTTTTGTTACCACCCATTATCTGGATGAAGCAGAATACTGCAACCGGATTTCTATAATGGTTGATGGGAAAATAGAAGCGTTGGACTCTCCCGAAAACCTTAAAAAGCAATTCAACACACATTCGATGGATGAAGTATTTTATGAATTGGCAAGGGGAGCGAAGAGAGTTGAATAGAGGAGAATGGTGAATGGTGAATTGTGAATAGCGAATGAGTTGGGACTGAATTCTGTAATCACCTGATATTTCGGCAAAAACAGTTTTTGAAACGACAAAAAATGAAACAGTTTATCGCATTTGTAAAAAAGGAATTCTACCACGTTCTGCGTGATAAACGCACCTTGCTGATACTGTTTGGCATGCCCGTAATGCAGATTCTAATCTTTGGTTTTGCCCTTTCGAAGGAAGTAAAAAATACAAAAATATTAGTAGTAGATAATGCCAAAGATGTTTCATCCCGAAAAATAATTTCAGAAATTGCAGCAAGTAAATACTTCCAATTAGAACAAATAACCAGTGATGATAGGCAGTTGGAACCTGCCTTTAAAAAGGGTATTATTCATGTCGCCGTAGTTATTCCGGCAAACTTTAATCATGATTTAATGCACTTGAATAAAGCACAAATTCAAATCATTGCTGATGCCTCTGACCCAAACCTTGCAACGACCTTAACCAATTATCTTTCGGCTATTATCCAGGATTATCAATTCCGTTTGAATAAGGCATTTTCGCTTCCGTTTCAAATTATTCCGGATATCAGAATGATCTACAATCCTCAACTAAAGGGCGCTCCCAATTTTGTACCCGGCGTAATGGCGTTGGTACTTATGCTCGTTTGCGTATTGATGACCGCCATTTCTATTGTAAAAGAAAAAGAAACCGGTACAATGGAAATACTATTGGTTTCACCCTTCAAACCAGTTTTAGTAATATTGGCAAAAGCGGTTCCTTATTTATTATTATCATTGATAAATCTGGCATCCATTCTTCTTCTGAGCGTTTATGTTTTGCGAGTTCCGGTTAATGGAAGTTTATGGTTATTATTTGCCGAAAGCACTTTATTTATCATTACGTGCCTCACGTTAGGCATCTTTATTTCTATCAAAACAAATACACAACAAGCTGCCATGTTGGTTTCATTGATGGGAATGCTGTTGCCAACGGTGCTGTTCAGCGGCTTCATGTTTCCCATAGAAAACATGCCTGTTCCCTTACAGATTATTTCCAATATTGTTCCTTCGAAATGGTTTTACATTATTGTAAAATCAATCATGATAAAAGGGGTCGGATTTACGGTAATATGGAAAGAGACTTTGATACTTGGCGGCATTATGTTGATTTTATTTTTATTGAGTTTAAAAAGCTTTAAAATCAGGATGCAATGAGAACGATTAAATTTTTATTGCGGAAAGAATTTAAACAAATATTCCGCAACCGGACGATACTTATCATGATTATGGTAATGCCCGTCATGCAATTATTGATTTTACCATTGGCGGCAAATTACGATGTAAAGGATATTAATTTGTCTGTGGTCGACCATGATCATTCTTCTTTTTCTCAAAAATTAATTTCGAAAATTACCGCCTCCGGATATTTCAGATTGCAGGGATATAACGCTTCATTCAACGGTGCTTTCCGATTGATAGAATCTGATCAGGCGGATTTGATTTTAGAAATTCCCGAAGGATTTGAACGAAACCTTGTGCGTGAAAATCAGCAAAAAGTTTTTATTGCTGTCAATGCCATCAATGGAACGAAAGCCGGGCTGGGCGGGGCTTACTTAACACAGATTATTGGAAATTTCAACAGCGATATCCGATTACAATGGCAGCAGGGGAAAGGAAGTGATTTAACGCCGATTATAGAAATCACGTCCTCCAACTGGTTCAATCCTTTTTTAAATTATCGCATTTATATGGTACCGGGCATTCTTGCAATCCTGGTAACAATGGTTGGCGGATTTCTTACTGCCCTGAATATTGTAAAAGAAAAAGAAGTAGGCACTATTGAGCAAATCAACGTGACACCAATAAAAAAACAATATTTTATTCTGGGAAAACTAATTCCGTTCTGGATTTTGGGAAATGTAGTGTTCACCATTGGTTTAATAATCAGTTGGTTAATTTATGGCATCATCCCCTTAGGAAACATTTTGGTTTTATACGGGTTTATCTGGCTATTCCTGTTGGCAGTTCTTGGTTTTGGTTTGCTCATTTCCACTTATTCTGATACACAGCAACAAGCCATGCTTATTATGTTTTTCTTTATGATGATTTTCATTTTAATGGGTGGATTATTTACACCGATCGACAGCATGCCTGGTTGGGCGAAAGTAATAGCACGGTTCAATCCATTGAGTTATATGATCGATGTAATGCGGATGGTTATTTTAAAAGGCAGCGGCTGGAAAGATATTTTGCCGCAACTATGGAAAATAGCTTTGTTTGCTGTCGTGTTAAATACCTGGGCAATTTTGAATTATAGAAAAATTGCTTGAATAAATAATTCACCGATTGAATTTTTAATACAGTGAGCAAACAAATAAGTGATATTCCTGTTTTCCCTTTTTAATAAAAATGCATCCTGAAAAAAAACCTACATTTATCATTATGCAAGAAAATAACTTTATCATTCACACCAATTCCGGGCTTTATACAGACATGTATGAACTGGTGATGGCTGAGGCATATTTTAAAGATAAAAAGCTGGATGAGCGTGCCTGTTTTGATTATTTTTTCAGAAAATTGCCTTTTGGCGGTGGTTATGTGATCTTTTGCGGATTGGGTGAATTGTTGCCGGTTATTGAAACGCTGCATTTTAATTCTGATGAAATCGATTGGCTACATAAACAGGGATTTAATAAAGATTTTTTGTCATGGCTGGAAGCATTTCGTTTTAAAGGAACGATTCGTGCGATGCTGGAAGGAGAAATTGCATTTCCGCTAGAGCCTTTACTGGAAGTGGAAGGTGGCCTTGCTGAAGTACAAATTATAGAAACATTATTATTAAATTATCTGAATTTTCAATCATTGATTGCTACAAAAGCTGCCAGGATGAGGTATGCAGCAGGCAACCGGTATTTGAGCGAATTTGGCTTGAGAAGAGCGCAGGGATTAGGTGGAATTTCGGCAAGCCGCGCAGCAATAGCTGGTGGTTTTGACAGCACTTCCAATATGTATGCTGCAAAAAAATTTGATATAAAAGCGGTGGGTACAATGGCGCATTCTTTCATTCAAAGCCAGGAAAATGAATTAGTTGCTTTTAGAAAATTTGCAGAAGCTGAACCGAACAATTGCACCTTGCTCGTAGATACGTATGATACTTTGAAAAGTGGCATTCCCAATGCTATAAAAATTGCAAAGGAAATGAAAGAAAAAGGCCATCATCTTCAGGCAATCAGGCTCGACAGTGGTGACCTCGCCTATCTTTCTAAAAGGGGACGGAAAATGCTCGATGACGCTGGTTTGCGCGATGTGCAGATTGTAGTTTCTAATCAGCTGGATGAATATTTAATAAAAAGCTTACTGGAACAAAAAGCGCCGATAGATTCATTTGGCGTAGGTACCAGTCTCGCAACCGGGCAACCAGATGCGGCACTCGATGGGGTTTATAAATTGAGCGAAATAAATGGCGAACCAAAAATAAAACTGTCTGAAAATATTCAAAAAGTGACGTTGCCGGGACGTAAACAAGTTTATCGCTTTACAGATGAAGCCGGCTGCTTTGTTGCAGATGCAATTGGGCTCGAAAAAGATGCGGTGCCTGATAAAATGATTCATCCGTTTGATGTGGAAAAAAGCAAGGACCTGGATATCGAAAAGGCAAAGCCGTTGCTCGAAAAAATAATGAAAGATGGAAAATCTTTATTAAAAAACCAAGAACCAAAAGATGTGGCCGCTTACGTACAAAAAAGAATGCAGCAATTGCCTGATGAACATAAGCGTTTTAATAATCCGCATATTTACAAAGTAGGTATTAGTGAGCCTTTGCAGGAATTGAGAAGTGATTTGAGGAAAAAATATAAAATGTAATTAAACTACCTCCCCTTCCAAATCGAAATCAAAAGCTTTGGTGATTTTTACGTTGACAAAATCACCGGGCAATAATTTTCTTTCAGAGTTAATGATCACTTCATTATCTACTTCAACACTGTCAAATTCTGTGCGACCCAGGTATTTTCCTGCTTCTTTTTTATCAACAATTACTTTGAAAGTTTTTCCAACTTTCTCTTCATTTTTTTGATAAGAAATCTCCTGCTGAACATCCATGATTTCCTGTGCACGCCTTTCTTTTTCTTCTTCGTGAACATCATTTTTTAAATCATAAGCCGAAGTATTTTCTTCATGAGAATAGGTGAAAATTCCTACGCGATCAAATTCCATTTTCTTTAAAAACAATTTTAATTCTTCTACATCATCCTGTGTTTCTCCCGGAAAACCGGCTATAAGTGTGGTTCTTAAACAAATGTCTGGAATCTTTGATTTTATTTCGCCAATAATGTCCTCCATTTCTTCTCTCGTTATTTGCCTTTTCATTGATTTCAACATTCTGTTGCTCGCGTGTTGCAAAGGCATATCGAGATAGTTACAAATATTCTCGCGTTCTTTCATTGCGTCAATGATTTCAATTGGGAATTTGGAAGGATAAGCATAATGTAAACGAATCCATTCTAATCGGGGAATATCCGACAGTAAACGAAGTAATTTTGGCAATTCTCTTTTCTTGTAAATATCTAATCCGTAATAAGTTAGTTCCTGGGCAATCAACATAATTTCTTTGACGCCTCTTGATACTAATAATTTAGCTTCTTCCACCAAAGATTCTATCGGACGGCTTACATGTTTCCCGCGCATTAATGGAATGGCACAAAAAGAACAAGTTCGGTTGCAACCCTCGCTTATTTTCAAATACGCATAATGATTCGGCGTGCTTAATAATCTTTCGCCAACCAATTCTGCTTTGTAATCGACATCGAATTTTCTCAATAAAAAAGGCAGTTCCATTGTACCAAAAAAGGCATCGACTTCAGGAATTTCTTCTTCCAGGTTTTGCTTGTAACGTTCACTCAAACAGCCTGTAACATAAACTTTATCCAGCTTGCCGTGTTTTTTTAATTCTACCTGTTCTAAAATAGTGTTGATACTTTCCTGTTTGGCAAGATCAATAAATCCACAGGTATTTACCACTACGATGTTATGATCGAGTTTCTTACTTTCATGTTTTACATCAAAATCTGCTGCTGCAAGTTGGCCGCTCAAAACCTCACTGTCCACCATGTTTTTGCTGCATCCAAGTGTGATGATATTTACTTTATCTTTTTTATTCTTTGTTTTCATTTTTTTATCACTAATTACACGAATTACATTGAGTTGCTTTAAAGACCAATAATTCAATAATTAAATAATTTAAATCAACCTACTTCACTCCTCCAAACAAACTGTCCACAAAATCCTTTTTATCAAACACCAAAAGATCGGTCGCTTTTTCGCCAACTCCAATAAATTTGACGGGAATTTTAAACTGATCGGCGACCGCAAGCACTACTCCACCTTTTGCGGTGCCATCGAGTTTAGTAATGGTCAATGCGCTTACATCCGTTGCGGCAGTAAAATGTTTCGCCTGCTCCAATGCATTTTGCCCGGTGCTTCCGTCCAACACCAGCATGACTTCATGTGGGGCTCCGGGTAGCGCTTTATTTACCGATCTTTTTATTTTATTCAACTCATCCATTAAATGAATTTTATTATGCAATCTTCCTGCGGTGTCGATAATTACCACATCTGCGTTTCGGGCAACTGCACTTTGTACTGCATCAAATGCAACCGCACTTGGATCTGATCCCATCGCGTGTTTCACTATCGGCACATTCGTTCTTTCGCTCCAGATATTCAACTGATCAACTGCTGCTGCACGAAAAGTATCGGCAGCTCCTAGAAGAACTGATTTTCCTGCCAAAGAAAAATTATGAGCAAGCTTTCCTATCGTTGTTGTTTTTCCAACTCCATTTACACCCACTACTAAAATCACATGCGGTTTGTGTCCTGCAGGAAGTTCATAATTGATATAAGAACTGTCCTGCGGCGCATCCACCAAAATAGATTGAATCTCTTCTTTTAAAATCTGGTTCAGCTCGACGGTATTGATGTATTTATCTTTCGCCACTCTTTTTTCTATACCATCAATAATTTTTACGGTGGTATCTACTCCGACATCCGCGCTTACCAAAGCATTTTCAAGATCATCAAGTACCTCTTCGTCTACCGTACTTTTTCCGGCGATCGCTTTCGATATCTTATCAAAGAATCCCGCTTTGGTTTTCTGCAAACCTTGATCCAGCGTTTCTTTTTGTTCTTTCTTTCCAAAAATTTTATCAAAAATTCCCATCTAAAAAATTGTTAAGGGGTAAAAATAAATAAAGCTATCCGCACTTATTGCAGGATAGCTTTAATAAAAAATTTTGTAATCAAAATTTAACTTCCGAGATGTTCTTTGATCTTGTCTTTATGAACAATAGATTCTTTAAAAGTATAAGAGCCTGATTTTGGGCTGCGAACTACACGCACAACTTTAGTCCAGTTTTTAGCATCTGCTGCCGCTTTCTGGTCTTTGGTTTTTATCGCTGTTTTTGCTGACTTTGCCATTTTATAATAATTTAATAATGTGCTGATTAGCTAATGAGCTAATTATTTAATTTCTTTATGAACAGTAACTTTCTTTAGAATCGGATTGAATTTTTTCAATTCCAAACGTTCAGGGGTATTTTTTTTATTCTTTTTGGTAATATAACGGCTGGTGCCTGGAAGCCCTGAAGCTTTATGCTCGGTGCATTCCAAAATTACCTGAACCCTGTTTCCTTTCTTTGCCATTTTAATAATTTAATAAATGTAATAATTAAATCTTTACTCCTTTAGATCTCATTTCTTTCACTACGGTATAAAGACCATTTTTATTAATGGTACGAATCGCTTCTGAAGACAATTTTAAAGTGATCCATTTGTCTTCTTCTGCCAGAAAATATCTTTTTGTCTGCAGATTGGGTAAAAACCTTCTTTTGGTTTTAATATTAGAATGCGAAACAGTATTACCCGTGATCGGCCTTTTTCCTGTTACCTGACATACTCTAGCCATAGTGTTCTTTTTTTTCGGACGGCAAAGGTAATAAAGAAATATTTACCTGGAAAATAAAAATAAAAGAATTTATGTTAAAGGCTGAACTGCCGAAAAGCGATCGCTGAAGCTCAGGTTCTCTTAGTCAAACAGGCACAATTTATGTTGCAAATTTTATTATGGAAACATTTGGAGAATTAATAAATAATAAGCAACCTGTGCTGGTTGATTTTCATGCTACCTGGTGCGGCCCTTGCAAAATGATGGCGCCGGAATTACAGCGCTTTGCACAAAATAACAGCGCTAAATTAAGGGTGATAAAAATAGACATTGACCGGAACCAAAAAGCCGCTCAGCAATATAATATCCAGGGCGTTCCTACTTTGATTCTGTTTAAAGAAGGGAAAATCCTTTGGCGTCAGTCAGGAGCGATGAGCGCACAGCAAATTTCTGATGGCATAAAATCTCATTTATAAAAAGAAGTAATTTTGGCGTTATTCTTTACTATAAATAAATAAAATGGCGTCAAATAACATCAGTGCCGTTTTTAAAGGCGGAATGAATTTTACAGCAGAAGTGAATGGCCACAAAATAGAAATAGACACGGAGGAAACGGCTGGCGGAAAAAATATTGGTACGCGTCCAAAAGCGTTGATGCTTGTTTCTCTTGCCGGTTGTACCGGTTTTGATGTCGTAAGTATTTTGAATAAAATGCGCGTGGATTTTTCTGATCTTTCGGTGAATGTGGAAGGACACCTTACGGAAACAGAACCCAAAATATATGATAAAGTCCATTTGAATTATTCCATCAGAGTAAAAAAGGGAGACGAAGAAAAAGTTTTAAAAGCAGTTAAACTGTCTAAAGAAAAATATTGCGGGGTGAGTAAAATGTTTGAATCATTTGCAAAAGTAACTTTTGACATAAAATATTTATAAGCAAATGGTTTTAATACAATTTCAGTTATTTTTCTCAGTTTCCAGTTCATAAGTTAATTCGCCGTTGACAATTCTGGCGGGTGCGGTAAAAGGATGTTCTTCTTCTTTTCCTATTGACATAATGTGCATCACTTTCCATCCATTTGCTTTTAAATAATCTGAAACCATCGAGCGATGACATCGCCACCACACTGCTTCTGAACACATATAAGCGGTTCTTTTTTGCAAAGCGATTTTTTCTAACTCTTCAATTCCTTCTTTAAATTCATTTGTTTCCATGTAATCTGCATAAGCACGAAAAGCGAGTACCCGCCAGGATGTATTTTTAGAATCACGGTTCACTTTTCTTCTGCCACCCAGTTTTTTTATATGAATGTATTCAATTCCATTTTCAGGAAATGTGTGCTGAAGAATTTCTTTATTAAACCGGGGAAATTTTCTGGAACCCGGAAAACTTCTGATGTCTGCTACCATCTCTATTTTGAAAGAACGCAACATTTCCAATAGCTCCTCAAATGTCCTGGTCGAATGCCCGATCGTCCGTATGATTTTATTTTTCTTTGATCCCTTCATTAAAAATATTTCAAAACAAAAAGTAATTATTCAATGTTACAGCTATTCTAACTTTCTGAGGTACAAATGGGGAACATTGTTCATGAAAACTGTTACAACCCCAATTTAATGATTTATTTTCCAGTCCAATCGGAATTTTGAAAAATCCTTCTTCAATAGCCATTTCAGTAAAAACGTTTCAAAAAATGTTCATTTCGTGTCATTAGACCCTGGCAAGTCTTATTATCTTACTGTATACATACAGTCAAAGCTTTTCAGAAAATAACATAATATATGTGCACTACCCTTTCCCATACTTCATCCATGCCTTTCCCATGCTTCATCGATGCTGTTCCTATGCCTTTGCAGCGAAGGATGAATTCCTTTCCTATACCTCTCAAGCGATGGATGAAAGTCTTAAACTGCACGATGCGTGTCTTTTTTGTGAGATTTAAAACCGTGATACCACATGTAACTGCTGAGTGAACTCAACCCGGCACCCACATCACTACAAAATCTTGTAACCGTTTTTCTTGCTGCAAACTCATTTCCACATCGTTCACAATCCTTTGCACTTGAATATTAGCACCTGAGACTGTTTAATTTTGTTTAAAAGTGTCCAGTTAGGCCTCAAATTTTTGTACCGAGAATGCATGTTTTTTTGTGAGGTACAAATGAGGAAGAAATACACACAATATACAATAAAAAACAAAGATTAAAACCAAGTGAAGAAAAAATATTTACTTGTTAAATACCAATAAAAAAAGAGTTCCAGCTTGTTAAATTCTTATTTAATACATGTTATTCTTGTCTCATTTATTTACCGACACAAAAAATAAAATTCAACTATTTATTCGTTTACCGGTAATTGTTTTGAGAGGCTTCAAAATGTGGATTCTGCGGCCGCATCACGCAGATCACGAGGACAGATAAAATGAGTATCAAAGGTAAAACCGGTAAAAGTGTGGCGCCATGATACTCTATCCATCCTGTAAAAACCGCTGTTAATCCGTAAGCAAAAAAAACCATTACCTGTAGTTCAATGCGTTGTTCTAAATTTTTGATAACCGGCAATTGTGGTAAACCATCTTTTACTTTTCTCTTAAATCCGTTTCTCAAACCACTTACAGCACTCATTCCAATGCTGGTAATTGTTCCAGTGATAAAAGTGGTGACTACGCCCGGAATATTTAAATGCCGTATGGTCGCACTTTGAATGCCCATCGCCACAGCAGATAATAGAATGGAAATATACAGTGTGGAATTTTGAAGCGGCGTACTTTCTTCAAACCAGATAAGAGCCAAAATGAAAATAATAAAACATTCAATGCCGACGCTTAAAGTGATATAGTAAGACCATCCTTTTTTTTTGTTTTCAACAATCAAAGCGCCTGCAAGAGCCCCGCTAAAAAAGCCGGCTAATGCCGCGAGCGAATGTAAAGATGAAGCAAGTTTTCCCTGCCCTATAGAAAGCCCGAGGAGTATGGTATTTCCGGTCATGTTTGCCGTAAAAACATGCCCGAGGCGGTAATAACTCATTACATCAATACTGCCGGCTACAGATGCCATCAATATCAGCATAAGGTCAAACCAAACTGAGGAAGTGTAATGAATCCGGCTTTTCATAAATCATATCCATCCTTTTGTTTAAATTCTGAGAAAAAAGAAAAAGTGTGTGAGTCACAAAAAATGTTTTTACCAAAACTTCTACGGATGGCCTTCTTTTCGCGCAAGTTCCCCTTCGTCTAAATCTTCATTTTCATCGTGTTGCAGATCGGGATCCAGGCTGATATCTTCTTCCGCCTGCTCAAACGCTTCTTCCGTATGTTCACGTTCGTCTTCAGGATTTTTTTTCGGGTCTTTACTTTTTTCAGGAAAATTTCTATCAGGCAACATATTTTACAGTTTTATTAAATGAAACTATTAAATATTGTGCCAGCCTTTGTTTTACGCAAAAGATAAAGAAAGTTGCAAAGCTGGTTTTGTGCGACGTTTATAAACCGGAATTTCTCCAGGCGTTTCGTCCTGACAAATATGAAATACTTCTGTTTCCTGGTAACGCGATGCTACGATTACCCTTACATTTTGAGCATGAGCTTTGAATAAATCCTCCACTAGCTGAGGTGAATTATTATTTTTAGATAGATGCGATAATAATAAATGGCTCATAAAGTCTGCCCGGTGTTCAAGGAAAAGTTGGAGTGCCTGTTTATTGCTTAAATGACCCAAGCCCCCACGAATTCTTTTTTTCAGATGAAAAGGATAATTGCCTTTGTCCAGCATATCTTCATCATAATTTGCTTCCAGGAAAGCTGCGTGGCATTGTTTGAAATAGGATTTTAATTGATTGCATGGAACGCCAATATCTGTAAAAACTCCTACGCAAATATTATCATAAGAAACGACAAAACTGTAAGGATCGCTGGCATCGTGAAACTTTGGAAAAGGCGTAATCGCTAATTTTCCTATCAAAACACGTTGATGCGCAATAAAGCTTTTGAATAGATTTTCTTCAAAGTTTAATCCGCCGCGGCGCATGGTGAGAGGCGTAATATAAACCGGCAATTGATATTTTTTTACCAATACCGGCAATCCTTTTATATGATCAGAATGTTCATGAGAAACAAAAACCGCTTTTACTTTTTCCATCAACAAGCCAAGCCGTTTCATTCTTTTTTCAATTTCCCTGCACGAAATGCCCGCATCGATCAATACCGCTTCAGTATCGTTTCCTACATAATAACAGTTGCCGTTGCTCCCAGAGTTTAAAGAAGTAATGAATAAAGACATTTGCGCAAAGGAAAGAATTTTGGAAATAAAAAAAGGCAATATTCATTTGTTTACTGGAAAACTTTTTAAAAAATATTCATCACCTTTAATAAAAACTATAAAATCAAATGAGCCTTTTATTAAACAGAAACACATTTGGAGACAAAGCCAACAGTGGAAACGTTCTTACAAAAGACGAAGCAGAACAGTTATTAAACGATTGGGTAAAAAACGACAAATTAAAACTGCACATGAAGCAGGTGGCGCACCTGATGAAAAGCTGGGCTGCAGAAAAAGAACAACTCAATGAAGGAGATCAATGGCGATGGGAAATGGCCGGTTTGCTTCATGATGCAGATTGGGATCAATGGCCGGAAACGCATTGCAAAAAAATAATTGAAGAATTGGAATCAAGAAATGTTGATCCTGAAATTATTCGTGCGATTGCTTCTCACGGGCCAAATCATTTTGGCGTGGAACCGGAAACCAAAATGGATAAAATGCTTTATGCTTTTGACGAATTATCGGGCTTAATTCATGCGTATTCGCTCATGCGTCCTACAGGATATGACGGGATGGAACTGAAAGGCGTAAAGAAAAGGCTGAAAGAAAAATATTTTGCAGCCAATGTTTCCCGGGAAGAAATCCAGGATGCGTGCAATCATGCGGGAATTCCATTGGATGACGTTGTTCAATTTATTATTGATCATCAAAAAGAGGCGAAATTGTAAAATCCATTTATTTCTTTCTTTGCTGAAAAAACTTTTACTTCACTGCCTGCATGGTTACCAGCCTCCTATAAAATCCATCGAGAGCCATCAAAGTCATGTGTGTACCGCGTTCTACGATTTTTCCTTTTTGCAAAACAATAATTTCATCTGCGTGACGAATCGTGCTCAACCGGTGTGCAATTACAATACTGGTGCGGTTGTTCATTAAATTATTAATAGCATCCTGAACCAGTTTTTCACTTTCTGTATCCAGCGACGAAGTGGCTTCATCCAGAATTAAAATCGGCGGGTTTTTTAAAACGGCTCTGGCAATGGTAACCCGTTGTTTTTCGCCGCCGCTCAGTTTATTTCCACGTTCGCCAATTGTAGTATTGTATCCATTTTCTTTTTGCAAAATAAACTGGTTTGCATTGGCAATTTTTGCTGCCGTAATAATTTCTTCTTTTGATGCCTGTTGCATTCCAAGAGAAATATTATTGGCAATGGTGTCATTAAATAAAATCGGTTCCTGTGTTACAATGCCCATCTGGTTGCGCAGTGAATGCAAAGAATAATTTTTGATGTCGATTCCGTCTATGAGCAATTCACCTTTTATTGTATCATGAAAACGCGGAACCAAATCGACAAGCGTACTTTTGCCTGCGCCGGAAGAACCAACGAGCGCAACGGTTTTCCCTTTTTCGATTTTTAAATTGATATCATCCAGAATTATTTTATCCTGGTAGGAAAATGAAACATTTTTAAATTCGATACAATCTTTAAAAGAGTCGAGGTTTATTGGATTCGCAATTTCTTTTATCACTACATCTTCATTGACCAAATGTTCGATTCGTTCTACGCTCGCTGCGCCTTTGCGGATATTGTATGAAGCAGAAGAGAGATTCTTTAACGGCTGAATAATTTGCGAAAAAATTAAAATATAAGTAAAAAAATCTCCGGGATCAAGAAAGGTTTTATTCAAAACCAAACGTCCGCCATACCACAACACGCAAACAATTGCCGTAACACCTAAAACTTCACTAACCGGCGAAGCAGAATCTCTTTTTCTGATGGCTTTATTTTTTATTCGAAGCAATTCGTTATTCTCAACAGTAAATTTGTTGAACTGTTTTTGTTCTGCATTAAATGCTTTGATCACGCGTATTCCGCTCAGCGTTTCTTCAATTGTTGAAAGAATAGCAGCAAGCTTTTCCTGCAGCATCGTGCTTTGTTTTTTTAAAGAACGCCCGATGCGCCCGATAATAAATCCTGCGATTGGCAATAATAACATCAAAAATAACGTGAGCTGCGGGCTCAGCACAATCATATAACACAGAAAGATGAGAATGGTGACCGGCTCTCTGAAAAGTGATTCCAATAAATTTACCGATGATGTTTCCACGTCACTTAAATCATTGGTAAGACGACTCATAATGTCGCCTTTTTTCTGATCGTTAAAATAACCGATGGGCAATTCCAATATTTTTTCAAACATGCTCGTCCGCATATCATTTACAATATGATTACGGATGGGAGTGAGAATATAAATCGAGAGATATAAAAAAATATTTTTTAAAATAATAAAAGTGAGGATCAAAATGCAGATAACGCCAAGTGCTTTCACATCTCCGTGAGGTTGCTGGACTACAGCGCCAATCCATTCTTTAAACTGGTTGACCGGATTGATTCTTGTTAAAAAACTGCTGTTTTGGGAAACATTGTTCAGTACATTTTGTTTTTTAAAAATAAGCAATAAAAAAGGACTTAAAAGTCCGAGTGAAATAACTGAAAACAAGTTGGAAAGAATATTAAAACCGAAATAAGTAAAGATTAATTTCGGGTACTTGCGCACGTATCTGAAAATGGTCCGTAAACTCTTCATTAAAACAATTGAAATGCTTAATAACTTGAAATAGCGGCAAAGTAACTAATTTTACAGGGAACCATAATTATATAAGATGACAGAAGGTAAAAGACAAAAGCAGGTGGCAGCGGAAATTTCAAAAGAATTGAATGAGATTTTTTTGAAGATGGGATTGAACATGATGGAAGGCGGAATGATCTCTATTTCATCCGTGAAAATTACGCCGGATCTTTATGAAGCGAGGATTTATTTAAGCTTTTTCCAGGTAAAAGACCCGGAAGCTGCTTTGGAAAAATTCAAAGAACTGAGCAGCGAAATACGTGGAGAGTTGGGAAAAAGAATGCGTCACCAGTTGCGCAGCATTCCGCAACTTACTTTTTACCTGGACGATACATTGGATTATGTTTTCAAAATAGAAAAATTGCTCGATGATATAAAGAAAGAACCAAAACCATTTAAAAACGGTGATGAAGAGGAATCGGCCCAATAATTTAATAATTCAATAATTCAATAAATTTTCCTTGTACCTCAAATTCGCCTGGAGATATTTTAAAGCAAAAAAAAGCACGAATGCAATAAATATTATTTCGTGGGTAACGGCTGGCGTGATTGCTTTTTCTACTTTATGCCAGGTATTGGTTTTAAGTGTTTTCAATGGGTTTGAAGATCTGGTAAAATCGCTTTATTCCAATTTTTATTCAGATGTAAAAGTCGTCCCTGATAAAGGAAAAACCTTTACGCTTACTCAATCACAACTCAACGAAGTTCATAAAATTCCCGGAATCAAAGGGACTTCTCTTGATGTGGAAGAAAAGGCTTTATTGCAAAATGGAGACCAGCAAACGGTGGTTTTATTAAAAGGCGTGGACAGTAATTATTACAAAGTTTCGGGCGTTCCGGAGAAAATGTATCACGGTGCTTTTAATGTTGGAACGATCGATAATCCAAAATTGGTTTTGGGCGCCGGAATCGAAAGTGCCATTGGAATTCAGGCAGACCGAAATCTTCTTCCGGTCACGGTTTTTCTTCCAAAGAAAACCGATTCTGATAATCCAAACCCGCTTTCCGCACTTAGCGAAGGCAACGCAACTACTTCAGGCAGCTTTGCTATTCAGCAGGATTTTGACAATAAATATGTGCTTACCAACCTTCCTTTTATGAAGCAGCAAATGAATTATCAGCCGGATGAGTACAGTGCGTTGGAAATTTCATTATTGAATTCCGATAAAACGAAAGACTTTACAAAAACACTTCAAAACCTTTTAGGAGATAAATATAAAGTACTGACAAAATATGAGCAGAATACCAGTTTATACAATTCGATGCGTTTAGAAAAATGGTTCATTTTTGCAGTGCTTACTTTAATACTAATTATTGCAGCGTTCAATATGGTAGGCGCTTTGACCATGCTGGTGCTTGAAAAAAGAAAAGACATCAGTGTGTTGCAATCGATGGGCGCAGATAAATCATTAATCCAAAAGATATTTTTAAGTGAAGGAATTTTACTCGCTGTTGTTGGCGCAGCAACCGGAATCATTTTAGCGCTTATCATTGCTTTTTTCCAAATCAAATTTCATTTGATTAAACTGGTTGGCAATTCTTTTTTAATAGATTACTTCCCCGTTAAATTGGTCATTACCGATTTCATTCTGGTCGCTTTCACTGCAATGGTTATAGCATTTGCAGCTTCGTGGTTTCCTGCAAAAAAGGCGTCACAACAAATGTTTAACCTGAAGGCGTAATTTTTTCAACAAACGAACAAATAACACCAATTTTATTACCGGCAATTCTATTAGGAAGTCCATCCCATTTTCACTAAATCTTTTAAATATTTACATTTTATTGACAAACGCACTTTTTTTATGAAAAAAACTGGGACTTACTATTTCTATATAAGAGTAAAAAATGCAATAGTTGATAAAGAATAGCTTAAACATGATATTTTTTTATCTTAATTAAATTAAGCAAACTTTTTGTTAAAAAAATTACAATATTATGATAAAAAAACTTTTTGGAGTTTGTAATTTGTGGTTTAAAACAACTCTCTCCCACCCTTTATTTATCAATTATGAAAAGAAAATTACTGCTTTCCGCATTCATTTTGTTTTTCTGTTTTACGCAATCGTTTGCGCAGCAAAGAACTATTACGGGGACTGTTACCACAAAGGACGGAACTCCTTTGGTCGGTGCCTCTGTCGTAGTTGTTGGTCGAAAGACCGGTGAAACCACCGGCAACAATGGTACATTCAGCATTAATGTTCCCGCCAATACAAAAACTCTTACTGTCAGTTATGTGGGATATGAAGGCCAGGATGTAAATGTAACTGGGGTAAATAACATTAAGGTGTCCCTGACTCCGTCTGCTACGAACCTAAACGAAGTGGTAGTTACCGGTTACACTTCCCAATTAAAAAAAGACATTACGGGTTCTGTTGCTGTAGTAAACGTAAATGACATGAAACAAGTTCCTTCTGGTACCACCGAGTCTTTATTGCAGGGGCAGGCTGCCGGGGTTACAGTTGTTAGTTCTGGTATGCCGGGTGGCGGTAGTAATGTGAAGATCAGAGGCATTACTTCCATCGGAAACAGTGATCCTCTCTATATCATTGATGGCGTTCAGGGAAATATTAATGACCTTGATGTGAATGATATCCAATCCATCCAGGTGTTGAAAGACGCCGGCTCAGCGGCAATTTATGGGGTGCGCGGCTCTAACGGTGTTCGTAGAATCATGACAAAAAAAGGCCGTCCTGGTAAAGCGAGAATTACTTATGATGGTTTTATTGGCACACAACGACCTTTGAAAAACGGGTTTAATATTGTAAACTCCCAGGAGCAGGGCTCAGTGATACAACAGCAATATTTTAATAGTAACCAGGCATTTAATAATACCACTCAAAAACAATTTGCAAATGCCGCCGGCGAACTTCAAATTCCTGACTACATTACTCCAACCGGGTTAGTAGGAACTGATTCTCTAACCGACCCTTCAACCTATGCTCTTTATACTAATCAGATTACAAAAGCGAATAAGCAAGGTACAGATTGGTTCCATGAGATATTTAAACCGGCAATAGAACAAAGCCATACCGTTTCCGCAAGCGGAGGTGGTGATAAGTCAAACTATTATTTTTCACTCGGTTATTTTGATCAGCAGGGTACTTTAATTGGCACTTATTTAAAAAGATATTCTGCAAGAATCAACACAACCTTTAATGTAAAAGATCATATCCGAATTGGCGAAAATGCTTATGTGGTTAATAAACAAAATCCAAATATCACTAATCAAAACGAAGGGAATGCCATTTCGTACAGTTACCGTGAAAATCCGATCATACCTGTATATGATATCATGGGAAATTTTGCAGGAACCCATTCACAAGCGTTGGGTAATTCGCAAAATCCGGTCGCCAATCAGTTGAGATCTTTAAATAATAAATCCAACGATTGGGCCGTTAGCGGTAACGCATTTGCAGAGGTTGATTTCCTTCGTCATTTTACCATCAGAACAAGTATTGGAGGTTCATTTGATAATTATTATTATTATTATTTTAATCCCACTGCTTATGAAAATGCGGAAAATAATGCGAATCCAAACACCTTTGGTGAGGGAGCAGGATATAATTCGTCATTAACCTGGACAAACACTTTAAAATATGTAAATACGTTTGGACAACATAATATTCAAGTTCTCGTAGGAACAGAAGCAATTACTTCCAAAGGGCGGCAGTTGGCAGCTACCCGGGGCAATTACTTTATAACCAACTCCAGTAATCTAACTGTGGATCCAAATCTTTGGACATTAGGCTTTGGCCCCGCTTCTACTCAAACGAATACCGATAATGGAGGTGTTTATCAAAGCGCTTTATATTCTCAGTTTGGCAGATTAGATTACAATTTTGCAGATCGCTATTTATTAAGCGGAACAATAAGAAGAGATGGAGCATCTGTATTTGCTCCCGGGCATCAATACGGCGTTTTTCCTTCTGTAACTGCAGGATGGAGATTGACAAAAGAATCTTTTTTCCCTGTCGTTTCATGGTTGAATGACTTAAAAATCAGAGGCGGCTATGGGGTATTAGGGAATTACTTAAATGTTTCGGGCCTTAATGCTTACAATTTATATGGATTAAGCGCCGCTAATGCCAATTACGACCTTAATGGAGCTAATAACAGTTCTGTAGTCGGTGCTTATGCCAGACAGATTGGAAATGTAGCTACTACATGGGAGCAGGATAAACTTACTAACATTGGATTAGACGCTACTTTGTTTGAAAATAAACTTAATTTTTCTATAGAATGGTACAAAAAAGCGATTAGCGGTTTATTTTTCGGTGAGAATCTGGGTGGCGGCTTTGCAGGAGGAGCATCAGCACCTCAGGTGAATCTTGGCAATATTGAAAACAAGGGCATTGATTTGGGCTTAACATACCACGGTACAATTCAAAAGGATTTGACATTTGATGTTACCGGTACTTTTACCACTTACAAAAACAAAGTAGTTAGCTTAGCGGGTCAAAAATATTATGTCGAAGGTAGCGCAGGGTCAGGCAGGATTGGTGCATTCACAAGATTACAGCCGGGTCAGCCTATAGGAGAATTTTATGGATACGAGGTAATTGGATTATTTCAAAGTGCAGCAGATGTCGCCAAATCTCCAACGCAGCAGGATGCTGCTGCTGGCCGGTTTAAATTTAAAGACATAAATGGTGATGGGAAAATTAGTGACTCCGATAGAACTTTTTTTGGTAACCCAAATCCCAAATTTACTGCAGGTTTAAATCTTTCCATTCAATACAAAGGCTTTGATCTTTCAACATTCATCTATGCTTCAGTTGGAAATAAAGACATCAATTATGTAAAATACTGGACAGATTTTCCACAAGTATTTCAGGGTGCTGTAAGTAAGGACGTTTTAACTAATTCTGCAAAGTTAGTAGATGGTTCCGGCCAGACAACATCTCTGTTTATCCCAGATCCCAATGATCCAACGAAAAAGATTATTAATCCTGCAGCAAAGGTAGCTAACCCGGGCGCAACAATTCCGGTGTTGGAGAATTCTGCCAACTTTAGTAATACTACTACTTTTAACTCTTTTTATATGGAAGACGGGTCATACTTAAGAATGAAAACACTCAATTTGGGGTACACGTTTCCTTCCAAAATGTTAAATCGCATTGGTATTGAACATCTTAGAGTGTACGTCCAGGCATCTAATTTATTTACCATTACCAAATATACCGGATTAGACCCAGAGTTGCAGACATCTGATTTAAATAACAATACCAATTTCGGAATTGACTTTGGAAATTATCCTGCAAACCAAAAGTTTTATTCTGTAGGGGTGAATCTCACTTTTTAAAAACTAAAAGCAAGTATCAATTATGAAACAATTAAAATATAAAGTCATTATTTTACTCGTGATCTTTGGAGTAGTAACATTCTTTGCCTGTAAAAAGGATTTCCTTAACAGACCGCCGCAAGGTGTATTAGCACCTTCAACTTTAGCGAATGCTACTGGTGTTCAGGCAATTCTGGTAGGAGCATACCATGCATTGCTTGGTGAAACAAACTGGGGTTCAGCGCCTTCTAACTGGGTATTTGGTAGTGTAGTGGGTGGAGATTCCTATAAAGGTTCCATAGCATCCGACCAGGGAGACATAACAAATCTTGAAAACTGGTCCTATAATGTTGACAATCCCTATTTAGACCAAAAATGGCTAGCAGTTTATCATGGCATTCAAAGAGCAAATGATGTTTTAAGAACCATGGCTCTTGCCAAAGATATTTCCGCTGCAGATCAGGCAGAAATTGCAGGAGAAGCTCGCTTCTTAAGAGGTTATTGGCATCTTGAAGCTAAAAAAATGTGGAAAAATGTGCCTTATATAGGTGAAGGAACTACCTTAGATAGCGCGTTATTGGTTTCTAACGTGGATGCCTCTGGCAATTATGTTGATATTTATCCTGAAATAGAGGCAGACTTCACCTATGCAATGAATAATTTGCCTGCAATCCAAATGCAGGGAAATAAAATAATTCCTGGAAGGGCGAATAAATGGGCAGCAGCTTGTTTCCTTGCTAAAACCTACATGTTTGAACATAAATATGCTCAGGCTAAAGCGCTCTTTGACCAGATTATAGCATCGGGCACTACAGCAAGTGGGGCTAAATATGCTTTAGTTCCTTTTGAACAAAACTTCAATGCCGCCACCGATAATAGTGCAGAATCAGTATTTGCGGTGCAGAATTCTGTAAACGATGGATCAGGAACAAATGGCAATTATGGTGATAATCTAAATTTTCCAAATGGCGGTGGGCCTGGCGGCTGTTGCGGATTTAATAATCCTTCTATCAGCCTTGCTAATTCATATAAAACTGGCGCAGACGGATTACCCCTGCCGGCTACTTTTAATACAGGCAATAATGTGAGTGATCCAACCACCCCTTATACCGGTACATTAGACCCAAGGTTAGATTGGACTGTTGGAAGACCCGGAATTCCATACCTGGATTGGGGCCCGTATCCAAAAAATTCATGGATACGTGATTTATCCGGTGATGGATGGATGAGTCCTAAGAAAAATGTATATCCTCAATCAGCAACGGGAACAGTTTCCTCCACCGAAACAAGTTTTTGGGGACCAACACAAATGGACGCTGTTAATACAAATTTGATGCGCTTCTCGGATGTATTGCTTATGGCTGCAGAAGCAGAAGTAGAAGTAGGCACTTTACATCAGGCAACTACTTATGTAAATATGGTTAGGGCAAGAGCTGCTGACCCTAAAGGCTGGGTATATAAAAACAGCGCCTATAGTGCAGCTACCGGTACTTATGCCGTAAATGCAACTCCAGCTGATAATTATTTAATTAAAACATACCCATCAGATTTTTCGGATAAGGCAACTGCATTGACTGCTATTCATTTCGAAAGAAAATTAGAACTAGGAATGGAAGGTCAGCGCTTCTTTGATTTACAACGCTGGGACAATGGCACAGGTTCAATGGCTGCTGAATTGAATGCTTACGCTGCTGCTGAATATTCAAGACCTGGTTTCTTTTCTTTTAATCAAGGTGCAAAGTTTACTGCCGGAAAGAATGAAATTTATCCAATTCCCTTACAGGAGATTGATGCTCAAAATTCCAAAGGCAAGACTTTGTTGAAGCAAAACCCCGGGTACTAGAGTTTGTAGTGATTGGAAATTATAATATTGCAAAAGGATAATTTCTATTATAGCTGCTGAAAATTTTAAGTATTTTTGAGAAGGTAGAGTTTACTCTACCTCCTTTTTTTAGCTTACCCTAATCCTCAGATAATTTTCATGAAAGTAAATATTACTTCAGTAATTTTTTATTTGGTCGTAATTATAATATTTAATCAGGGTTGCAAAAAGCGAAAAGCGACTCTTTTTACTCCAATATCCTCAGATCATTCGGGCATTTACTTTAATAATAAAATCGTTGAAAATGACACATTAAATCCTTTGGATGTAACTAACATGTACAATGGGGGAGGCGTTGGTATTGGTGATTTTAATAATGATGGCTTGCCGGACATCTATTTTTCCGGAAGCAGGGTTTCGAATAAACTGTATTTGAACAAGGGCAATTTGAAATTTCAGGACGTTACTGACGAAGCAAAAGTCAGCGGAGACGGCAGATGGTGCAGGGGAGTTTCGGTAGTTGATATTAATAATGACGGGTGGCTGGACATATACGTTTGTGTATCAATGGAAAAAGATCCACAAAAAAGACAAAATCTTCTCTATGTAAACCAGGGATTGGATAAAAATGGAGTGCCGGTTTTTAAGGAAATGGCAAAGGAATATGGTTTAAATGATACTACGCATTCTACCATGGCAGAATTCTTTGACTATGATAATGATGGCGACTTGGATATGTACCTGGTGGTTAACCAAATAGTACCTTCTGACAATCCTTCTGTCTTTCGTGCAAAGATTACAAATGGTTCTTTTCCAAGTACCGGAAGATTATATCGCAACGATTGGGACCCGGTTTTAAAACATCCGGTGTTTAAAGATGTTAGCAAACAGGCAGGGGTAACAATCGAAGGATATGGTCACAGCGCTACTATTGCAGACATCAATAATGATGGATGGAAAGATATCTTCGTCACTAATGATTTCAATTCAAATGATATTCTGTATGTTAATAACCATGACGGCACTTTTACCGATAAGTCAACTACTTATTTTAAGCATACTTCCGCCAATGGAATGGGACAGGATATTGCCGATGTTAATAACGATGGTTTGCCCGATATTATAGAACTTGATATGAATCCGGAAGATAACAACCGGAAAAAAATGATGATGGGGTCGAACAGCTATCAGACTTATGTGAACAGTGATTTGTATGGTTACCAGTATCAATATGTAAGAAATACGCTCCAACTGAATCAGGGCCCGAGGGTAACAGCTAATGATTCTATCGGAAATCCGGTTTTTAGTGATGTTGGTTTTTTATCGGGAACATCTCAAACAGACTGGAGCTGGTGTCCTCTGGTTACGGATTTTGATAATGACGGACTACGCGATATCATAATTTCCAACGGTTATCCAAAAGATATAACAGATCATGACTTTATGAGCTTCAGACAAAATTCTTATAACATTGCCAGCAAAGAAATGATCCTGGCCCAAATTCCCCAGGTAAAAATTCATAACTATGCATTTCACAATAATGGCGATTTGACTTTTACCGACGTGACAAATGCCTGGGGCTTTAGCCTACCTTCATTTTCAAACGGAGCCGCCTATGCTGATCTGGATAATGACGGAGATATGGACGTGGTCATCAATAATATCAACGACGAAGCGATGATCTATAAAAATATGTCGCGCGAAACAAATAAGACGTCGAGTAATTATCTGCAGATAAAATTTGACGGAAGCAAACAAAATATCAATGGTTTAGGCGCCTTTGTTGAATTGCATTATGAAAAAGGAAAACAGCAGGTTTGGGAAAATACGCCTTATCGTGGTTATTTGTCGTCCGATCAGGATGTGGCACAT
>Ga0207667_10000450_pt1 | contig 55132 bp, 50 predicted proteins | sample KBSCornC52_FD_184301 | JGI IMG/M metagenome (GOLD analysis project Ga0207667, IMG submission 184301) | Corn rhizosphere microbial communities from Kellogg Biological Station, Michigan, USA - KBS Corn C5-2 (SPAdes) (version 2) | ecosystem: Host-associated > Plants > Roots > Rhizosphere > Soil ... | reverse complement strand
GGGCGCGGCGTTCGGACAGGAACAGCGTTCCGTCCATCTCGTCGATGCGATGGATCATCACCTCGAGCGTGTCGCCGACCTTGAGCGTCTTGAAGTCGATCGCGAGCGAGAGCTCGCGCGACGGGAGCACGCCTTCGGATTTGCCGCCGACGTCGACGAGCAGTTCGTCTTTGTCCTTCTGGACGATCAGGCCGGTGAGGACCTGGCCTTCGTCGAGGACCTTGAGCGACTCTTCGTAGAGGCGCTGTTCGAGCGCGAGTTGATCCTCTTCTTCTTCGAGGTGTTCGGGAGCGATTTCGGTAGTAGAGATGGTGTGATACTTCCTTAATTTATTTTTCGCAGGCGATGCGTCGCTATCGTTGACATCCTCGACACCACCAGGTCCCACGCTGCCCGAGCACGGTTCGTACGATCGGGCGTCCGCAGCGCGCGCACGGCCGGCCGAGACGACCGTAGACCGAGAGCACGTTCTGGAAGCCGCCGCTCATGCCGTCGGCGTCCACGTAGTCGTCGACGCTGCTCCCGCCCATGTCGCAGGCCTTGAGCAGCACGTCCACGATCGCGTGGTGGAGCCGGCGGAGCGCCGGTTTGGTCAGCGCGCCGGCAGGCCGGTCCGGACGGATCCGGGCCTCCCACAACGCCTCGCAAGCATAGATGTTCCCGATGCCCGCGATGCGCCGCTGATCGAGGAGCAACGCCTTGACCGGCGTCGTCCGCCCCGAAACTATACCGATAAAGGCCTCGGGAGTAAAGGCCTTATCCAGCGGCTCGACGCCCAGAGCGGCATCCCAGGGCTCACCGGGCTCGACCAGCCGCATCCGGCCGAACTTGCGCATCTCGGAGAAGACCAAGCGGCTGCCGTCGGTGAAATCGACGACCACGTGGGCGTGGGGGTAGGGCGGAGCGCCCGCAGGTTGGACGATCAATCGCCCGGTCATCCGCAGGCTGGTGACCAGCCGGCGACCCGAGGAGAGGTCCAGGACCGCATATTTGGCGCGCCGCCAGGCGCGCAGGATCGTCTCGCCCTCGAGGGCCTTCTCGAAGCGGACTCCCGGGGGAGCGATGGCGATCTTCTTCCAGCCGACCTCGACCCGGGCGATGGTCTTGCCGGTGATCTTGTTGGCGAGACCGCGGGCGATCGTCTCGACTTCGGGGAGTTCGGGCATAGCCTAGGTCCGGGTTCCTGCCAATAACGGGCCGGCCACTACGGGCGCGCGATTGGCGGAGTTACGAGACAACGGTGGAAACGAGCGACACGACCGCTGGAGGAGACGATGGCAGGCGAACGCCTTAGATTTACACATCTTGAGATCGAGAACTGGCGTAACTTCCGACATGTGGACATTGATCTCCGTGATCGGGTCTTCTTGGCTGGCCCAAATGCGTCTGGAAAATCCAACTTCCTAGATGTCTTTAGGTTTCTCCATGACCTTGCCTCCGTAGGCGGTGGGCTACAATCCTCTGTTGAGCGCATCCGCGGGGGCGTTTCCAAGATACGCTGCCTCGCCGCCCGCCGATATCCCGATGTGCGGATAGCCGTACGCATCGGGAATGACTACAATGATGATCTTTGGTCATACGAGATCAGCTTCAATCAAACCAACCAACGAATCCCTTATATCAAGACCGAGCGTGTGAGTCGAGAAGGAAAGAAGGTCTTCTCGCGTCCCGATAGACTTGACGAGGGTGACGAAGATCGACTGACCCAAACCTATCTTGAGCAGGTCACGGCCAACAAGGACTTTCGCGAAATCGTCGACTTCTTTTCTTCTATCCGCTATCTGCACGTTGTTCCCCAATTGGTACGGGAACCGGACCGCTCCGTCGGAAAATCCGAGGACCCTTTCGGCGGAGACCTTCTCGAGCGAATTATGCAAACCCAAGAGCGTACCCGAAGAGCGTGGTTTCGCAGAATAACGCGGGCCCTACAAGTCGCCGTTCCAAGCCTGCAAGAGCTCCTGCCCGAACGGGATGAGCGTGGCGTGGCTCATTTAAAGGGACGATACAAACATTGGCGCCCCCTTGGCGCCTGGCATAGCGAACGGGATTTTTCCGACGGGACGTTGAGGCTACTCGGCCTATTATGGGCGGTCCTATCAGGGAACGGACCGCTCCTTCTAGAGGAACCCGAGCTATCGCTAAACCCTGGAGTTGTCCGCTATTTACCACAAATGTTCTATCAGATGCAGAAACGTTCTGGACGCCAGGTAATCGTAAGCACTCACTCCCCCGACCTACTCATTGATGAGGGAATCGACCCCGGAGAGGTCTTGCTTCTCAATCCATCCGACGATGGAACGGAAATAACACCCGCCTCCAACTTCCAAGATCTCGTCAACCTGCTACGCTTTGGTGGTGACTTTGGCCGCGCAGTGATGGCTAAGGTCGGGCCATTAAGCGCGGAGCAGCTGCCGCTCTTCCTCAAGGAATAGCCGTGGAGGTAAGCTGTCTCTGCGAAGGTCTGATTGACGAAATCGTACTGCGTCACATTGCGCCGAGCGCGCTCAAACTGAGTGTGGAGGTAACCGGTGGGAAGGTAGAGCTACTTAGAAGGCTGCCTGCTTATGCGAAGGCCGCGCAGTACTCTCCGTTTGTTGTGTTGCTTGATCTCGATATGGACGGGGACTGCGCTCCAACCTATCTCCGCGATACGCTAGAATTGGCGCTACGTCCGGCGTTTCTATGTATTCGGATCCCCGTGCGGGCGATTGAGTCGTGGTTCATTGCTGATACGGTCGCCTTCAGCACCTATTTTGGGCTTCGGCGGGCACGCGTGACAACCGACCCAGAATCGCTGGATGATCCAAAAGGAGAGTTGATTAGGCTGGTGAGCGACTCGTCGAAGACCAGCATGAAAAGAGACGTGGTCCCCGTTCCTGGATCACAGCGCCGTGTCGGCCGAGGCTATACGTCAGCAATCCAAACATTCGTGCAGGGCCATTGGGACATATCAAAGGCGCGCACGAGGTCGCATAGTCTAGACCGCGCCTTAGTAGCGCTAGGTTCGCTGTCAGAACGCCTTGCCATATAGGAAGGTAAGGCACGATCGGTCCCGGATTGCCTGTTTCCAACCAGCGAGCCGAGGGCGCGGCCAATCCGTAACGTAGTCTCGAGGGAAGGGCCATCTCCGGCTCGGCAGTGAATGACTGCGCGAGCCGGAGTTTCGCCTCGACTAGTTCGGCGAGATGACGATCGGCACCGAGACCGTCGTCACGGTTCCCGGCGCGGTGCCGTACGTGAGCGACATCGTGCACTTGCCCGGTGCGACCGGAGTGACGGTGTAGGTCGGCGGGGTCGAGCTGATCGTGACCGTGCCGACGCAGCCTGCGGTCGACGTCCACGCGGACGCCGTCCCGTTCACGGTGATGGTCTGCGCCGGCGACGAGACGCCGCCGAACGCCAGGTACTGCGGTGCCGTCCACAGCGACGTGCCGCCCGGGTAGAATCCGGTCTGCGCGTTGAAGGGGCCGCGGTTGTTGTAGTCGACCGGGCTGGTGGTGGTCGCCTTGATGAAGGCGACCGCGCCGAGCGTGCCGCCGTTGTAGGTCAGCGTCGCCGCCGCGCCCGAGCTCGCGATCGAGTTGGTCGAGAGCTTCGTGACGCCGCTGGTGTCGCTATCCGTCAGCGTGAGCGGCGAGTCGAAGTTGCCGACGATCACGTTGTTGTCGGCGTCGACGCCGGTCACGTGGACGCTCTGCGTGAGCGCCGTGCCCGCCGCCGGGTAGGGTTTGTCCAGACCGATCAGCACCGTCGAGACGATGCCCGAGGTGGCGATCGAGATCGCGTTGGTCGCGCCCGCGCCGACGATCGCGTTCACGTATCCGACCGAGATGACGTGCGACTGTCCGTTGTTCGGATTGGGCGTGGTCGGATTCGACTGGTCGTAGGTCGCGACCGCGAACGAGTCGTTGCCGGGGTAGGCCTGCACCGACAGCGTACAGGTCAGGGCCGAGGGGCCGTTGATGCAGTACGTCGACTGCGGCGTGAGCGCGAAGAACGCGTAGCCGCGCCACGACGGCAGGGTACCGTCGCTCGCCGAGACGCTGAAGTCGATGCCCTTGACCTGCGGCGTGAGGTAGGCCGGGCGCTTATCGCCGGCCGACGACGACGTCGCGGGGTGCGGGATCGTCACGGTGAAGACCGCGTTGCCCAGGGTGCCCGAAGGCGCGGCCGGCGACGCCGCCGGCGTCAGGCCCGCGGAGCCGCCGCTGCAAGCGGCGGCCGCGAACGCGAGGCCGATCGACGCGACGATCGTGCGCGTGATATTCGTCTTCATCCTAGTACACCTTTACCTTCGGGGAGTTGCTGACGGTGCCGTTGGTCACGGTGACCGTGACGGCGATCGTCACGGAACGCGCGTGCGCGTCCGTGACGGTGATGGTGGCGGTGCCGGCCGCGCTGCCGGTGATCGTGAAGTCGTGATCCGAGACCGATGCCGCTTGCGCGACCGCCGCGTTCGACGACGCGTACGTGAACGGACCGCTGTTGCCGCTCTCGGCGATGCCGAGGAGCTGCGACGACTGCGCGCCCGTGCCGTAGATGCCGATGGTGCGGCCCGGAAGGACGCTCCAGGCGGACGTCAGCACCAGGTGGCCCGCGCAGAGCGCGCGGCCGGCGATGCCGGTCGCGCCGTAGCACGTGTACCACGGCGAGCCGTCGGACGCGACCGCCACGCCGTTAGGCGCGTCGCCGGTCGACTGGAAGCCGAAGCCGTCGGTGGTCGGGAAGACCCGCAGACCCGCGCCGCCGGGGACGTAGGTCCCGAGCGACTGGTTCGCGAGGTCCGAGAACGCGACCACGCCCGAGCCGGTGGCGACCGAGTCGGGCTGATAGGCGAAGCCCAGCAGCGGGATGTTGGTGAACGCGCCGGCGTTGGTCATCGCGTCGAGCGAGCCGTTGTAGGGATAGTTGAAGCCCTGACCGGCCGCGGTGACGTAGATCTTGCCGTCCTGACCGGTCGCGACGAATCGCGGGAAGCCGTCGCCGCCCGAGGGATTCCAACGCGCTTCTTCCGGCGTGATGTACTGGTTGGTGGTGACGCCGGCGGTCGTGATCTGGTCGATCACGCCGTTGTAGTAGTCCGGCACGTAGAGGTTGCCGTCGGTGCCGCCGGTGATGCCGCCCACCTGGGGGAGGAAGCGGCCGGTGCCCGTCGGACCGTTGGGGACGACGTACTCGGTGATGCTGGCGGTCGCGTACGGACCGGCCGGCGGCATCTTGCCGACCTTGCGGTTCTGGGTGTCCGTGAACCACAGGTTGCCGTCGGATCCGAGCGTCAGCGAACGCGGCTTGCCGCCGTTCGGCAGCGTCGTCTCGACGAGACCGCTGGTGGAGAAGCTGCCCGGCGCGATGCGCCCGAGCTTGCCGGCCGAACTCTCGGCGATCCAGAGCGCGCCGTCCGGCGCGAAGAACAGACCGGTGACGGAGCTCGAGAGCGGGACCTCGACGAACGATCCGGTCGCCGGATCGAGCTGGCCGACGGCGCCGTTGGTGCCGGTGCAGATCCCGTTCACGCAGATGCGCGGACCGAACGTGCCGTAGTAGAACTTCCCGTCCGGGCCGATCGCGGCCGGGAAGCCGGAGAGGTCGTTGTTCGCGTCGTTGCCGAGCTGGTAGCGGACGATGCCGCTGCCCGGCGTGAGGGTGGCGGTGCTCGTATGGCCGTCGCCGGTGGCGGTGATGGTGATCGGCGCGGTCGAGCGACCGGTGTAGGTCGCGGCGATGCCGGATGCGTGCGTCGAGTCGGCGGCGCTGGTCGCCGCCAGCGACAGGCCGGCGCCCGCGGCGAGCGAGATCGGATTATCGTAGGTGCCGACGATGGTCGCGCCGCTGGCATCTTTGGCCTGGACGCTGACCGTGGTACCGGCGCCGCCGACGGGGGCGTACGGATCGGCCAAGGTGACCGTCAGCGAAGCGACGATGCCGCCGAGCGTCAACGGCACGGTCGTGTTCGCCGAACCGGCGTTGATGGTCGCGACGAGCGTGCCCGTCGAGAGCTTGTTGCCGCTCGCGTTGAGCGCGTCGAACGTGCTCACGACGAACGTGTCGGATCCGGCATTGGCGGGGACGACGATCGAGCACGACGTGCCGCCCGCGACGGTCGCGCAGTTGGGCGAGGTCGGCGTCAGGTTCGCGACCACGGCCGGCAGCGGCGCGGAGGTGCCGTCGGTCTCGACGACCGAGACCGAGAGGGTGTTCGAGGAGATGTAGGCGGGGCGTTTGATCCCGGCGCCGGTCGGGGCGTTGGGGACCGTGATCGTGAACGCGGCGGCACCGCGGCCGGGACCGGATTGCACCGGAGCGTTCGGGCTCGCGGGGAGCGCGGAGGTAGAACCGCCTCCGCCGCAGCCGGTGGCCAGCACCGCGACCGCTAGGAGCGTCGCGGCAAGTCGAGTGTTCTGCATGTCGTCGCTCCTGTTAGTTGATCGGAATCGTGGTGGTGGAGACGGAGACCGAGACGGAGGCCGTGCGCTTGAGCGCGTCGGTCACCGTTATGCCGGTCGTGCCGGCGCCGACCGCGGTCACCGTGAAGGTGCCGGAGCCCGAGCTCGGAGAGACCGTCGCGACTTTCGCGTCGTTGCCGGAGATCGTGAACGGCCCGACGCCGCTCGCGTTGAACGTCTGCGTTTGGCCGGCGGCCGTGAACGTGAGGCTGGTCGGCGTCACCACGAACTGCGGGATCGGCGTCGGGGTCGGGGTCGGCGTCGGCGTGGGCGTCGGAGTAGGCGTCGGGGTCGGCGTCGGCGTCGGGGTCGGCGACGGCGTCGGCGTGTTCGGGACGATGCTCGGCGCCGGAGTCGGCGTCGAAGCGGCCGCGCTCGTCGCGTACAGCGCGAACGTGTACGTCTGGTTGGCGACGAAGGTGAACGCCCCCGGGTTCGCGGCGAACGTCAAGGTCTGACCGTTGACGGCGCCGGGGCCCTCGAAGCCGGTCTGCCATCCGAGCGACGGACGCAGCGGGTCGTAGAGCGCGACGTAGTAGCTCGCGCCGCTCGGCAGGACGAAACCGGCCGGAACGGTCAGCGAAAGCGACGGCGGACTGGAAAGCGTCACGCCCGGGCTGAAGGCCAATTGGAGATATACGATCGGCGTGATGGCGCCGGCGACCGCGCTCTTCGCGATCTCGGTGCGATGCGCGATGTCGAGCGGCGGCAGGCCGGCGGGCGCCGAGTTGGCGACCGTCTCCTTGACGGTCGTGCCCGCGGCGATGGCGCCGGCGCTTGCCTGTAGTCCGACCGATACCGCGACCGGGGCGGCCGCCGGAGCGGCCAGCGTGACCGACGTCGCGGCCGGGACCGGCGCGCTGGTCGCCACGCTGAACGGCGCGAACGTCGCCAGCGGCACCGGCGAAGGTGCGCTCGCGACCGGCGGAACGCTTCCGCCGCTGCTGCAGGCGGCGAGTCCGAGCGCGATCAGCGCACCGGACACGGCGAAGACCTGCCCGTGTAGAGAGATCCGTTTCAAATCGTATACTCCATGAATAAATGTGCCGTTCCGCAAAAAAGCAGAACGGTACGGCTCGAGCGGAAGTGTACGTGAAACGGCCGAGAACGTCTACGCGAATTCGCGTAAAAGACGCGACGGACGGCCTTTTAGAGCAAACGTTTTACAATTGCATCGCCTACTCGCGCGGCGAGCAAGCGTCCGATCTCGCGATGCCCGCGCGCGTTGGGATGGATCGCGTCGTCCATCCACGCACCGGGAGTTCCGCCGTCGCGATCCGTCCAATCGGCGAAGACGTCGACCACCGTAGAACGCCGTTCGACCGCGGCCTCGCGCGCGGCCCGCGCGTAATCGGCGATGTGCGGCGCGCGCGACGTCGCTTCGGGCATGACCCCCGGCGGGGTCAGGACGATGGTCCGCGCGCCGTCGCGGGCCGCGCGTCCCACGATCCCGTCGAGCGCGTCGCGATACCCGGCCAGTCCCGGGACGCCGCGGACGGCGTCGTTCGTGCCGAGCATCACGGCCACCACCTCCGGTTCGAAGCGCGCCACGCGTCGGTCGTAGTCGGCCAGGACGTCGTCGGCGAAGTTCCCCGAGATCGCGGTATTCAGCACGAAATCGTGCGGACGTCCTCGTTCGAACCGGAGCCATTCCTCGAAGAGCTGGGGATAGCTGCGCGCGCCGCCGGTATGCGCGGCGCCCTGCGTGATGCTATCGCCCGTGAAGAGCCACAGCATCCAGCCGCACTCCGGGGACGATCCCGTCCTGCGAGGCTTCGCCGGCCGAGAGTTCGATGACGTACTTGGCGGTGCCGCGCTGGAGCGGGATGTTCTCGTCGGGCATGGTGGCCGGGACGGTCGGCACGCGCGCCGCGACGCTGCGGACCTTCCAGTCGTTTCCGACGAAGATCATGTCGAGCGGGATCAACGTGTCCTTCATCCAGAACGCGACCGGGCCGTCTTGCGGGAAGACGAAGAGCATGCCGACGTGCTCGGGCAACGCCGTCACGCCCATCAGGCCGAGTTCGCGCTGCAATTCCGTCTTCGCGACCTGGAGGGTCAGGACCGCGGCCGGCGCGCGGACGGCGACGGCCGGGAGATGCTGCGCGGCCGGCACCGCCGGCACCGGCGTCGCCAGCGCGAGGAGCAATGCGAGTTCACGCATCGGCGAGCCGGACCACGTCGTACCAGTTCGCGCCGCTCTTGACGGTCACTTCGAGCGGGACCGAGAGCGTGGCGGCGTGCTCCATCTCGTCGCGCACGAGATGCGCGGCGGCGTGCAGCTGCGCGCGCGGGACATCGAAGATCAGCTCGTCGTGGATCTGCAGGAGCATGGTCGCGTCGATCCCTCCGCTCGCTAGGGCCTTATCCAAGCGCACCATCGCGATCTTCATCAGGTCGGCGGCACTGCCTTGCAACGGCGCGTTGGTCGCCTCGCGTTCCGCCGCGGCCCGCAGCATGTAGTTTCCGCTGCGCAGTCCGGGCATGTACCGGCGCCGTCCGAACAGGGTCGCGACGTAGCCGCGTTCCCGGCCTTCTTCTATAGTGCGATCGATATAGGCGCGGACCGACGGGAAGCGCGCGAAGTAGGCGGCGGTCATCTCCTTGGCCTCGGCCCGGCCGATCTCCAGGCGTTGGGCCAGGCCGAAGTCCGACATGCCGTAGAGCAGGCCGAAGTTCACGCTCTTGGCGATCCGGCGCTGATTGTCGTCGGCCTTCCAGCCGGCCGGCACGTCGAAGATCTGACGGGCCGTGAAGTCGTGGATGTCCTGACCTTCCTCGAACGCGCTGCGCATGGCTTCGTCGCCGGAGAGATGGGCCATCAAGCGCAGTTCGATCTGGCTGTAGTCGGCGGCGAGCAGCACCCGGTCCTGGCCGCCCGCGACGAACGCCTTGCGGATCGTCCGGCCGAGCTCGCCGCGGACCGGGATGTTCTGCAGGTTCGGATTGGTGCTCGAGAGCCGCCCGGTCGCCGTCGCGGTCTGGTTGAAGGCGGTGCGCAGGCGACCGTCCGCGCCGACCAGGCCCGGGATCACGTCGACGTAGGTGTTCTTGAGCTTCGTCACCTCGCGCCACTCCAGCACGAGCGCGCAGATCGGATACTCGCGCGCGAGCCCGCCCAGGATCTCGACGCCGGTCGCCCAGCCGGTCTTGGTCTTCTTGCCGCCCGGGATCTCCAAGCGTCCGAACAGCACGTTGCCGAGCTGCTGCGGAGAGCCGATGTTGAACTCCTCGCCGGCCAGATCGTAGATCCGCTGCTGCAGGCCCGCGATGGTGGCGGCGATCTCGCCGCTCATGACGGTCAGCGCCGACACGTCGATGGCCACGCCGGCGCGCTCCATCTTCGCGAGGACCAGCGCGAGCGGGACCTCGGTCTCGCGATACAGCTCGAGCTGATCGCGCGCGGCCAATTCTCCGCGCACGTGATCGCGCAGACGCAGCGCGGCATCGGCGAACGCGCCGGCGTCGTCGTCGAGCGCGACGCCGAGGAATGCGGACGCGGCCTCGCCGGCGTTGGCGAACGTCTTCGACGGATCGAGCAGGTGCGCGCCGATCATCGGATCGTCGACGATCTCCCGGATCGCGATGCGGCTCGCCGCGAGCGCGTGCGCGACCCGCTTGGCGTCGTAGGCGACCCGCGGCCGCTCGACGTTCCAGGCGCGCTCGAGCGCGGCGCGGACGACGTCCTGCTCGAGCGCGCCGAGTCCGAACGACAGTCCGGTGCCGGGCGCGCCGGAGACGCCGAGCGCGTCGTCCGCGACCGCCAGCGCGAGCACCGGCGCGCCCGCGAGCGCATCCAGATCGGCCGCCAGTCGCGCGAACTCGGGCGGATCGGTCGACGCGACGTACGAGCGATAGTCCCCCTCGATGCGCGCGACCGTCGAGAAGAGCGGCATGTCGACCGGCGGCTGCAATTTGGCGAGCAGCCCTTTGAACTCCAGCTCGGCGTAGAGCCGGTAGAGCGCGTCGTTGTCGGGATGCGCGTACCGGCTCGCGTCCCAGTCCAGCTTCACGTCGAGATCGTCCTTGATGATCGATACGTCGCGACAGATCCGCGCCTGCTCGCCGTACCGTTCGACCAAGTCCTGGAGCTTGGCGGTCCCGGCCAGCTCCGGATGCGCCAGCAGGTTGTCGAGCGTGCCGGCCGCTTTGATCAGCTTGCTCGCGGTCTTCTCGCCGACGCCCGGGATGCCGGGCAGGTTGTCGGACGGATCGCCCTTGAGTCCGCGATAATCCGGCAGCTGCGACGGGTCCAGGTCGTAGCGCTCGCGCACCGCGTCCGGGGTGTACCGGCCGAGTTCGGTGATGCCCCGGCGGGTCGTCAGGATGGTCGTCGATCGGTCGACGATCTGGAGCAGGTCGAGGTCGCCCGTCACCACCACCGTCTGCCGGCCGTCGGCGCGCGCCTGGCGCGCCAAGGTCGCGATCACGTCGTCGGCCTCTTCGCCCTCGAACTCGACGACCGGGATGCCGAACGCCGCCAGCACCCTGCGCACCAACGGGAACTGCGATCGCAATTCATCCGGCATGGCCGCGCGCTGCGCTTTGTAGTCGGCGAACATCGCGACCCGCGCGGCCGGCAGGCCCTTGTCGAAAGCGGCGATCACGTGGGTCGGCTTCTCGTCGGCGATCAGCTTGGTCAGCATCATGGTGAACCCGTAGACCGCGTTGATCGGCAGGCCGGCCGACGTCGTCAGGCCCGGAAGCGCGAAGAACGCGCGATAGACCAGCCCGTACGTGTCGAGCAGCATCAGGCTGGTGGACGTGTCGTTCATCTCACCTCGATGTTCGACGTCGCCGCGGTCACTCGCCCGTCGTCGTCGACCCGCAGGACCGAGAGCACGTAGCGCCCCGCCTCGGACGGCGCGGTCAATTCGAAGCCGGCGGCGGTCGCGCGGGCGACCTTCCACGAGACGGCGCGCGTGTCGGCCTGGGCCAGGGTCGCGTCTTGGGGCGGCCGCGAGCGGCGCGTGAAGCCGAGCAGCGGCGCGTGCCGACCGCTCGCGTCCACCCAGGGATGCCAGATGGCATCGGCCGGCGCGCTCGAGACGGTCGAAGTGACGTCGACGTCGAGCAGGTCCGGCGCGCTTTCGAACGCGGCACCGCCCGAAGGAGCGCCTCGGCTCACGCGGACGACCACCGTGCCGGCGCCGCCCGGCATCGGCACGGTCACGATCGCGCCGGGGTGCATCGGCGCGCTCACGTCGCCGAGCGCGCCCGCGACCGCGCGGCCCGGCGCGTCGAGCGCGACCGGAACGACGTTCCATTCGAGCGCGCCGTCGCGCACGAACGCCGCGCCGACGCGCATCGCACCCGGCGCGTCGGCGATCCGGAAGTTCGCGCTCGCGGCGCCGTGCGTCGACGGTACGACCGCGAACTCCGCACCGAGGGCGCTCTCGAGGCCGAGCAAGACGTCGCCGGCCGCACCGGCGTCGGTCGCGGTCGCGCGCACCGCATCGCCCGCGCGATAGAGCGCGCGATCGGTGACGATCCGCACGGCGGGGCTGGAGTCGTCCGCCGACGGTTCGGCCGCTTGCGCGGTCACCTCGACTTGCGCCGCGTCGGTCGCGGTCGCGCCGTCGACGGTCGCGCTGGCGACGATGAGCGACGTGCCGAGCGGCGCGCTCGCGAACGAGCCGCGTCCGCGGCCGGCGGCGTCGAGATCGAGTTGTTGGCGCGAGACGTCGCTCCCGTGCCGCAGTTCGACCGTCACGCGCGCGGGGCCGGCCGGCCGGCCGCTCGCGACGTCGGTGGCGACGACCGCGTACCCGGCGGGCGCACCGATCGCGATCCGGTCGCGGTCCGGCGCGACGCGCAGCGCGAACCGCGCGGTCGGTACGATCACGCGGGTATCCGCCGTGGCCGCGCCCGAGACGAGCGTCACGCCGTAGGTCGAAGCGAGGCCGTCGGTCGGATGCGGGATCACGACGTCGGCAGTCCCGTCTTGCCCGGTCGCGACCGTCGCGTCCAGCCACGGCGTCACGCCCCAAGCCGCCGTCTCGTCGCCGCCGACGTGCGGGGAACGCAGAATCGTCACGCGCACCGGGACGTTCGCGGCCGCCGCCCCGCCGCGCGTCGCGCGGACGCGCAGCGGCACGTCGGCGTCGGGCGGACAGAGACCGCCGCAGCGCGACGTCACCGCCAGAGCCAGTCCGGCCGCGTTGCCGTCGACGTGGACGGTCGCGCCGCCGACGCCGCCGTCCGCGCTCGCCAAGATCGCGTATTCGCCCGCGCGCGCGCTGGCCGGGATCGCGAACGACGTCGCGAACGCGCCGGCCGCGTCGAGCCCGGCGTTCGTCTGCGCGATCAGCGCCGGTCCGTCCCGCAACGCGATCTGCACGTTTCCGGAAGCGGCGCGGAGCGCCGTGCCGCGACGCGTCCGGACGAAGCCGGCGACGCGCACGGTATCGCCGGCGTGGACGACCGCGGAGTCGGTGCGGACCGCGACGACGGTGGCGGGCAGGGGCGCTTGCGGCAGCGGCGAGACGAACGCGTAGCTGGCGCCCCACTGCGCGAGCGCGAAGACCGGGCGCGGTCCCGAGGCCGAGGTCCAGCGCACCAGGCCGCGCGCGTCGGTGAAGCGCGTCTCCAAGCGCGCGCCGCTGAGGAACTGCACGCGCATCTTGGGCAGCGCCCGGCCGGTGCCGAGATCGGCCGCGTAGAGCGTCAACTCGGCAGGCGTCTGCTTCACGATCAGACCGACGCGCGTGCGATCGATCCAGACCTGCTCGGCGGCGCTGCCGCGGCGCGCCTCGATGACGAAGAAGCCTTCGCGCGAACCTAACGGCACCGCGACCATGTTCGTCTGGAACTGGTAGCCGCCCGGCGGCGTATACCGCCAGGTCGCCACCGGTTTGAGCTTGGTCGTATCGACCGGACGGGAACGCGCGTCGGAGCCGGCCGTCACGACGTCCGCCGGGTCCGCCTGATAGGCGGCGAAATCGACTTCGGCGCTCGAGTAGGTGTCGAGGCGGACGGCGGTCGCCTTCCACGGGACGTTTGAATCGGGCGCGTACAGGGCAAAGTACGCGTCCAAGGTATGCAGATCGACGATCGGTCGCGCGGCTTCGGCCGTCGAGGCGACGACCAGGAGCATGGCGACCCCGCAGATCGCCAGGCGAATCGCACGGAACATGGGTCCGGCCAGATTCGACGGGCCATACCGTATCGCTTGCCTAATAGAACGAAGCAATGACCACACATCTCCTGCGCGCCGTCGCCCCCTTCGCCCTGGCCCTGGCCTTCGCGGTCCCGGTCCACGCCGCCACCCCGGCGCCCAAGCCCACGATCCACTTCTCGAAGGTGCCTCTGCACACCGAGTTCGTGGTCGAGGTGAATAAGAAGGGGCAGATCGTCCGCGTCAAGTCCGGCAAATCGACGCCGAACTACACCTACAACGCGCAGACCTACGGCAACGTCCTGCAGATGTGGATCCGTCATCCCGACGGCACCGCGCAGGTCGGCCTGTATCGCGTCAGCTACGACTACGACCCCAAGACGCACGACATCCATCGCGGCATCGCGCTCCTCAAAGCGGGCGGCAACTGGGGCGACAAGGAGGGCGCGGCGGACCAGATGATGGAGATCTTCCGCAAGAACGAATCGAAGGGCGCGCGGGCGCCGAACCTGCCGTCGCTCAAGGCGATCACCGGCGCTTCCTCCACCCCGACGCCGAAACCGAAGCCGTAGTCGAGAGGGCCGACCGATGCGCTACGTCAGTTACTACGACGACCGTGGCGACGTCCGGCCCGGTCTGCTCGACGGAGAGCGCATCCGCGAGATCGAGGCGCCATCGCTGCGCGAGTACATCGCGCTCGCGCCGGCGGAACGCGCCGCCCGCCACGGCGCCCGCGGGCGCGCGCTGGACGGCACGCGCCTGGCCCCACCGGTCGAACCGTCGCGCAACGTGTTCTGCGTCGGACGCAACTATCTCGAACACGCCAAAGAGGGCGCCGCCGCGCTCGGGATCGACCTGAAGCTGCCGACGGTCCCGACCTTCTTCACCAAGGCCACCACCGCGATCGCCGGACCGGATGCGGACCTGCATCTGCAGGCGCGCGTCTCGCCGCACTACGACTTCGAGGCGGAGCTCGCGGTGGTGATCGGCACGCGGTGCAGAGACGTGGACGAGGAGCGCGCGCTGGAGGTCGTCTTCGGCTACACGTGCCTCAACGATATGACCGCGCGCGACCTGCAGCGCGCGCACGGCCAGTGGTTCAAGGGCAAGAGCCTCGACGAGACCTGCCCGATCGGGCCGTGGATCGTCGGCACCGACGAGATCGCGGATCCGCAGACGCTCGCCATCGCGATGCGCGTCAACGGCGTCGAGAAACAGCGCAGCACCACGGCGCAGATGATCTTCTCCGTCGCGCGCATCATCGCCGAACTCAGCCGAGGCGCGACGCTGCTGCCCGGGGACGTGATCGCGACCGGCACGCCGGAAGGCGTCGGCTTCGCACGTACCCCGCCCGAATGGCTGGCCGACGGCGACGCGCTCGACGTCACGATAGACCGCATCGGCACGCTCCACAACATCGTGAGGATCGTATGACGTTCAAGCGCATCGGCAGCGCCCTCGTCGCCGCAGGTCTGCTCGTCGCGCCGCTCGGCTCGCGCGCGACGCCGGCACCGGCTCCTTCGCTCGCCGCGTCCTACGCGCAGTTCGGCTTCGATCTGCTGCGCGTCGTCCGCGCCGACCAGCCCAAGGCCAACGTCTTCATCTCGCCGACCGGCATCGCGGTCGCGCTGGCGCTGGCGGCCGACGGCGCGCGCGGCGCGACCCGCGACGGCATCCTGCGCACCATCCACGCGAGCGGTTCGGCCTCGGCGCTCGACGCCGCCAACGCCGCTCTGGCCGCGGAGATCGCCAAGACGACCACCGTCAAGCTCGCGATGGCGAACGCCCTGTGGCTGCAGACCGGCTTCGCCGTCAAGCCGCCGTTCGTCACCGTGGCGCGCCGGGCGTTCGGCGCCCAGGTCGCAAATCTCGACTTCCGCCGACCCGGCGCGGCCGGCGTCGTGAACGCGTGGGCCAAGGCGCACACGAACGGCCTGATCCCCAAGGTGCTCGACACCGTCGACCCGTCGACGGTCGTGATGATCGCCAACGCGATCGCGTTCGACGGCAAGTGGTCGCTTCCGTTCGCCAAGACCTCCACCAAGCCGCACGCCTTCCAGGTCGGCTGGTCGTCGACCGCGCCGGTGAGCACGATGTACGGCACGGCGCAGTACGCCTACGCCGCCGGCGGCGGGCTGCAGACGATCCGCCTGCCCTATGCCGACGGTTCGTTCGCGATGTACGTGGTGCTGCCCAAGGACGCCGCGACGCTCGACGCGTTCGTGGCCGGCGCGACGCCCGCGCACTTCGATGCGCTGCGCGCCTCGCTGCAGACGCAGCGCGGCACCATCGGACTGCCGCGCTTCCACATCTCGTTCGCGGCCCAGCTCAACGGCGCGCTCTCCAAGCTCGGCATGGCGCAGGCCTTCCAGCACGACGCCGACTTCGGCGCCATCCACGCGGCGCCGCCGGCGCTCGCCATCGGCGACGTCCGGCACGCCTCGTATCTGAACGTCGACGAAGCCGGGACGCAAGCCGCCGCCGTGACCACGATCGGCATCCGCACGACCTCGATCAGGGTCGAGCCGCGGCCGTTCACGATGATCGTCGACCGTCCGTTCGTGGTGGCGATCCGCGACGAGAAGAGCGGACAGCTGCTCTTCCTCGGCACCATCCTGAACCCGGCGTGATCCTCGACGGGCTGATCTGGCTGGCGGCCGCCGGCGCGCTCGGGGTCGGCGCGCTCGGCCTCATCGCGCCCGTCCCGCTCTCCCGGCTCTTCGGCGCACCGGTCGGCCCGGGCAACGCGACCGTGTACGTCCGCGCGCTGGGCGTCCGCGACATCGTCCTCGCGATCGCGCTGGCGACCGGGATGCTGCGCGGCTTCCCGGCCGGCGTCTCGATGGCGCTCGCGGCGGGCGCGCTGATCTCCGCCGGCGATCTCGTCCTGGTGCTCTCGGGGCCGGACCGGCGGCTCCGCGTCGAGTATCTCTGCCACGCCCTCGGCTTCGTCGCGTGCGTGATCTTGGCGTATCTCTCGCTGCGACGTTAATCGCAGGTTTCGCTTCCACGGCGCGGAAACCGCGCTTCGTATGATCGTAGCCGTTTCGCGGGAGGCGGCGTCCGGCGAACGCCGCGTCGCGCTGGTTCCCGAGACCGTCGCTAGACTCGTCAAGAGCGGCGCGACCGTCAAGGTCGCACGCGGCGCCGGAGAACGCGCCGCCTTCCCCGATGCCCTCTACACGCAGGCCGGAGCGTCGCTCGTCGACGATCCGGCCTCGCTCGTCTCCGACGCCGACGTCGTACTCTGCGTCGGGCGTCCCGACGACGCGCTCCTCGCGGCGATGAAGCCCGGCGCGGCCCTGGTCGGCTTTCTCTCGCCGCTCGGCGACGCGGCCTACGTCGCGAAGCTCGCGCGGAGCGGCGCGACCGCATTCGCGATGGAGATGATCCCGCGCATCACGCGGGCGCAGTCGATGGACGCGCTCTCCTCGCAGAACAACATCGCCGGCTATAAAGCCGTGCTGCTGGGAGCGAGCTATCTGCCGAAGTTCTTCCCGATGCTGACCACCGCGGCCGGCACGATCCCGCCCGCCAAGGTGCTGGTGCTCGGCGCCGGCGTCGCGGGACTGCAGGCGATCGCAACCGCGCGACGCCTCGGCGCGGTCGTCACCGGCTACGACGTCCGGGCCGCCGCGCGCGAACAGGTGCAGTCGCTCGGGGCCGGCTTCCTCGAGTTCGAGATCGGCGACGCCGAAGGCACCGGCGGCTACGCGAAAGAGCTGACGCCCGAACAGGCCGACGCGCAGCGCCGCTTCATGGTCGAGAACATCGGCAAGAACGACGTCGTGATCACGACCGCGCTCGTGCCCGGCAAGAAAGCGCCGCTGCTGGTGACCGACGACGCGGTCGCCGCGATGGCGCCCGGCTCGGTGATCGTCGACCTGGCCGCCGAGGCGGGCGGCAACTGTTCGCAGACCAAGCCCGGCGAGGTCGTCACGTCGGCCAACGGCGTCACCATCGTCGGCACGACGAATCTGCCGTCGAGCATGCCGTACCACGCCAGTCAACTGTACTCGCGCAACGTCTACGCACTGCTGACGCCGATGGTCAAGGACGGCGCGTTCGCGCCCGACTTCGACGACGACGTCGTCAAAGGCGCCTGCATCGCGCGCGGCGGCGAAGCCAAGGTGGGAGCCTAGTCATGGATATCAACGCCTTTCTCGGCCTGCTGACCGTCCTGGTGCTGGCGATCTTCGTCGGCTTCGCGGTCATCTCGAAAGTGCCGACGACCCTCCACACCCCGCTGATGTCCGCGACCAACGCGATCCACGGCGTGGTCGTCATCGGCGCGATGGTGGCGGCCGCGGCGCTCTACGAGCACGGCGCGCCGGCGCCGTGGCTGCGCGTCGCGGCCACCGTCGCCGTGACGCTGGGCGCGATCAACGTCTTCGGCGGCTTCGCCGTGACCGAGCGGATGCTGCAGATGTTCAAGCGGAAGGAGACGCCCTAAGTGAGCGTGCTGACGATCGTCGGCGCCGTCGGCGACCTGGTCGCGATCGCGTGCTTCATCCAAGGGTTGATCCTGCTCAACGCGCCCGCGACCGCGCGCGCCGGAAATCGCCTCGCGATGGCGGGGATGGCGATCGCGCTGATCTTCGCCGCGTGGCAGACGCTCGGCGCGGCCGCGTTGCCGATCGTCGTGGGCATCGTCGTCGGCGGCGCGATCGGCGTCGTCGCGGCCATGCGCGTGAAGATGACCGCGATGCCGCAGATGGTGGCGCTCTACAACGGCGCGGGCGGCGGCGCGGCCGCCCTGGTCTCGACCGTCGAGTTCTACCACATCCTCGGCACCGCCGCCGAGGGCGATCCGGTCGTGCGCGTCTCGCTCGTGCTCTCCGCCATCATCGGCTGCATCTCGTTCACCGGCTCGATCATCGCGTTCCTCAAACTGCAAGAGCTGATGACCGGGCGCCCGATCACCTACCCCGGCCAGCAGGTGGTCAACGCGATCGTGGCGCTCGCCGTGGCGGGGCTTGCCGTCTGGCTGGTGGGCTTCGGCGGCGCAGAGACGTGGTGGTGCTTCCCGCTGCTGCTGGTGCTCGCGTGCGCTCTCGGCAGTCTCTTCGTGCTGCCGATCGGCGGCGCGGATATGCCGGTGGTCATCTCGCTGCTCAACTCATTCACCGGTCTGGCCGTCGCGATCACCGGATTCGAGATCGGCTCGAGCCTGCTCATCATCTGCGGCGCACTGGTCGGCGCGAGCGGCACCCTTCTGACGGTGCTGATGGGCCGGGCGATGAACCGGCCGCTGACCAACGTGCTCTTCGGCGCGTTCGGTTCGGGCGGCGGCAGCGAACCGGCCGGCGGCGCCGGCGGGGGACCGCAGAACGTCAAGAGCACGACCGCCGACGACGTGGCGATCATGCTGGCCTACGCGCAGAAGGTGATGATCGTCCCCGGCTACGGCATGGCGGTCGCGCAGGCCCAGCACAGCGTCAAAGCCCTGGCCGACCAGCTGGAGAAGCGCGGCGTCAAGGTCAGCTACGCGATCCATCCGGTCGCGGGCCGCATGCCCGGCCACATGAACGTGCTGCTGGCCGAAGCGAACGTGCCGTATCCCGCGCTGCTAGACATGGAAGACGCCAATCCCGAGTTCCCGACGACCGATGTCGCGCTCGTGATCGGCGCCAACGACGTGACCAATCCGGCCGCGCGCAACGTGACCAGCTCCCCGATCTACGGCATGCCGATCCTCGACGTCGACAAGGCCGGCAACGTGATCGTCCTCAAGCGCTCGATGCGCTCCGGCTTCGCCGGCATCGAGAATCCGCTCTACGAACTGGACAACACCTCGATGCTCTTCGGCGACGCCAAGGCCAGCGTCGACGAGCTGACCGCCGCGGTCAAGGCGCTGTGATGGCGCGTCAAAACATCTCGAGCCAATCGCCGTGGGAAGACGTCGTCGGCTACTCGCGCGCGGTGCGGATCGGCCGCTACGTCGCCGTCGCGGGCACGACCGCTCCCGGCGACGGCGCCTACGAGCAGGCGAAGAACGCCCTCGCCAGGATCGGCGTCGCCCTCGAGCAGGCCGGCGCGTCGTTCGAGGACGTCATCCGCACGCGCATGTTCGTGACCGACATCACCCAGTGGGAGGCGGTCGGCCGCGCCCACGCCGAGATCTTCGCAAAGATCAAGCCGGCCGCGACGATGGTCGAGGTCAAGCAGTTGATCGGCAAGGACATGCTCGTCGAGATCGAGGTCGATGCGATCGTGAAGAAGCGCTCGTGATGGGCGTCCTCGAGCGCGTCGAGCTGCGCGTCCGCGATCAGCTGCGCGCCAAGGCGTTCTACACGCTCCTGCTCGGCAGGCTCGGCCACGGCGGCCGCGGCGAACGCGACGAGTGGTCGGCGTTCTGGAACGAGCACGCCGATGCCGGCGACTGGTTCGCGTTCGCAGAGGACGCCGTGATGATCCCCGGTACGGCGCGGGTCGCGCTGCGCGCCGATCGCCGCGACGACGTCGACCGCGCCGCCGCGCTGCTGCACGAGATCGCCGCGAAGAACGTCGAGGGCCCGTGCGAGGACTTCGGCGCGAACTATTACGCCGTCCGCTGCAACGATCCGGACGGCAACAAGCTCGAGATCTGCTGCGTGACCGCGACCGGCCTTCAGCCGATCCGTTCGTAGCGTTCGTGGGCGTCGCGTGAGAGGAACGCCAGCACCAACAGGATGACGGGATAGGCGAGGTCGCCGAGCCAGAGGATGAGGCCCGCATTGTTGGGCGCGTAGTTGTGGGCGGCGAGCATCTCCTGGATGTGCTGGGCGGCCGCCGCGAACAGGAAGATGGCGGTCGCGACCGTCACCGCGAGGCGCATCTCGTAGCCGCGCCACAGCGAGAAGATGGCGACCGTACCGATGCCGATCGAGAACCAGCCGAGTTCGTACTCGAACGGGCTCTGGGCCCAGCCGATGCTCGGCGCGACGATGCTGCCGAAGTACGCGTGCATGATGCCGTTGTAGACCATCCCGATGCCCATCGCGTAGAAGAGCGTCTCGCCCCACACCACGTACGACGCCGTCACCACCCGGCGCGCGAAGGCCGCGCGGCGGAGCTTCACGATCGCGGTGATCACACCGAGCGGGAAGAGCCACACGGACGCGTTCCCCAAGATCCACGAGATGACCGAAGCGATGCCCATCGTCTTGCTCCTTACGGTTTCAAGCTCCACGCCGACGCGTTCCAGGTCGGCAGGAACGGATTCGGCGCGAAGCCGCTCACGCGCGTGCGATATGCGTAGATGTAATAGGCGTTGAAGAGATAGAGGACCGGCACCTCATCGGCCACGACCCGGCCGATCCGGCCGTAGAGCGCCTTGCGCTCGGCCTGCGTCGTCGCCAGCAGCGCCTGCTTCTCGAGCCCGTCCACCCGCGCGTCGCACCAGCGCATGTAGTTCGAGGCGCCCCCGCAGCCCAGCACCGACGAATCGTCCGGGTCGGCGCCCATCGTGAACGGCACGTAGGCCACGTCGAAAGCGCCCGATGCGAGGGCGCCGGTCTTCGGCAAGAACAGCTGCGCGTTGCTGATCGACTTCAGCGTCACGTCGAAGCCGCGCGCCTTGAGCTCGGATTGCGCGAACGTCGCGACCCGCACGCCGGTGGTCGTCTCGGGGAACTGCACGTAGAGCAGCGTCAGCCGCTTCCCGTCCTTCTGACGGATGCCGTCGGAGCCGCGCTTCCAGCCGGCCGCGTCGAGCAGCGCGTCGGCGGCCGCCGGGTCGAAGCCCGGCTCTTTCACCTGCGGATCGTACGCCCACGAGAACTGCGGCTGCAGCATGTCGGTGACCGGATAGGCGCCCCGCGTGATCTTCTGCGAGATGGTCGCGCGGTCGATCGCCATCGCGAGCGCCCGCCGCACGTTCCGATCGTCGAACGGCGGATGCTTCGTGTTGATCGCCAAGCCGGCGACGACCGAGGTCGGGGTGTGGGCGTAGGCGATGCCGGCGTTGCCCTTGAGATTCTCTTGCTGGACCGGCGCGATCAGGTTCCAATCGATCGCGCCCGACTGCAGCAGCACCAGGTTCGTCTGCGGATCCGGCACGAGCTTGATGTCGAGCGTCGGGATCTTGGGCTGGCCGCGCCAGTAGGTCGGATTCGCCTTGTAGCGCAGACCCTCGCCGCGGTGCCACCAGACGAACGTGAACGGGCCGTCGCCCACCGAGGGCGCCGCGTTGAAGGCCGCCTGCGCGAGCGGTTCCTGCTTGCGCAGCACGTGCGCCGGCAGCACGAATTGCGGCGCGAAGCCGTACGAGAAGTAGGTCGATACGGCCGGCGCCCAGGCGTGCTTCAAGTGGAAGACGACCGTATGCGCGTCCTTGGCGGTGGCGGCGTCGATCAGATCGTAGCCTTCGTGCGAGCGGACCGGGTTCTTCGGATCCAGGATCGCATGCAGCGTGTAGAGCACGTCGGCGGCGGTGACCGGGACGCCGTCGCTCCAGCGCACGTTCGGACGAAGCCGGTAGACGATCGTCCGGCCGTCGGCCGACACGCCGCCGTTGGACCGGGTCGGGATGCTCGCGAGCAGGCCGGGGACCGGACGGCCCCGGCCGTCGAGGTCGACGAACGGCTCGAAGGACAAGCGGGCGAGCTGCTGCTCGACCGAAGCGGCGTCTTGGTGGAGGAAGAGCGGGTTGAGGTTGGTCGGGTCGGCCGCCAGGTCGAACCGCATCGCGTGCGGATCGGCGCCGCCTCCGGCCGAGCACGCCCCCAGCACGAGCGCGGCCGCGAGGGCCAGGGCGCATCGGAGGGTCGCTGCGGTGCTCACCCCGGTCCCTTACGGCCCGGAGCCGCCCGAGTCCGTCCAGCCCCTAGGCACGCCCGAACAAACGCGGTATACTGACGTTCGGAAAACGAACGTTCTCCGAACTTTAGGTGGTATCTCCGAATGATTAGTCGCTCCGAATCGGCCGACCTCGACGAACTGGACCTCTGTCTGCTCGACGCGCTGCAGCGCAACGCGCGCTCGACGTTCGCCGAACTCGGTCTCCTGGTCGGGCTCAAGCCGCCCGCCGTCCACGACCGGGTGAAGCGCCTCGAGGCGCGCGGTTTCGTGCGCGGCTATGCCGCCCAGCTCGATGCCAAGCGGCTCGGCTACGAACTGATCGCGTTCGTGAGCTGCTACACCACGCCGGACTGCGCGTACGAACCGTTCATGAGCGCGCTCGGCGGCATGCCCGAGGTGGTCGAGATCCACAGCGTGGCCGGCGAGGAGGCCTACATCTGCAAGGCGATGACGCGCTCGACCCAACACCTCGACGATCTGCTCTCGCGCCTCAAAGTCGTCCCGGGCATGGCCCGGACCAAGACCACCATCGTGCTCTCGTCGCCGTTCGAGCGCGGCGGCATCCCGGTCGCGCTGTGAGCGTGACGTTCGAACGCCCGCACGCGCTCGGCACGCATCGCGTGATCGAGCCGGCCGGCGCGATGCCGCAGAGCGCCTGGAAGATCGACAGCACGCCGGTCGCGTGCGAGAACGAGATCCTGTGCGAGGTCGAGACCCTCAACATCGATTCCGCCTCGTTCAAGCAGATCGCCGACGCGGAAGGCGGCGATGCCGACAAGATCGCGGCGCACGTCGAACGCATCATCCGCGAGCGCGGCAAGCAGCACAACCCGGTCACCGGCTCGGGCGGCATGTTCATCGGCCGGGTGCTCGAGGTCGGCCGCGCGCTGCGCGGCGTCGACGTCGCGCCCGGCGATCGCATCGCCTCGCTGGTCTCGCTCACCCTCACGCCGCTGCACCTCGAATCGATCGAACGGGTCGACGTCGCGACCGGGCGCATCTGGGTCAAGGCCAAGGCGATCCTGTTCGCGAGCGGCCTGTGGGCCAAACTGCCGTCCGATATCGACGAGAACGTCGCGCTCGCGGTGCTCGACGTCGCCGGCGCGCCCGCCCAGGTCAAACGCCTGGCGAAGCCCGGGCAGACGGTCGTGGTGATCGGCGCGGACGGCAAGAGCGGCATGCTCTCGTGCGCCCAGGCCAAGCTGCGCGCCGGGTCGACCGGTCGCGTGATCGGCGTCGTGCCCGACCTGACCACGCCGTCGGCGCGCCTGCTCGTGCACGCCGGCCTGGTCGACGCGCTGGTCCGCTCGGACGCGCGCGACGCGCTCGGGACGAGCGCCGCGGTCGCCGCGCACGCGCCCGACCTCGCCGACGTCGTCGTCAACTGCGTCAACGTGCCCGGCACGGAACTGGCCTCGATCCTGTGCGCCAAGGACGACGCGATCGTCTACTTCTTCTCGATGTCGACCTCGTTCACGGCGGCGGCGCTGGGCGCCGAAGGCGTCGGCAAGGACGTCACCATGATCGTCGGCAACGGCTACTGCAAGGGCCACGCCGACACCGCGCTGCAGACGCTGCGCGACCACCCCGCGATCCACGCCTACTTCAACGCGAAATATCAGGGAGCCCAAGCATGACCGCCATCGCGCACAAGAAGCCGCCCGTCACCGACGACGTCCTCGACTACCGCAACCTCAAGGAGGGCGAGTTCTGGCGCCACGTCCCGGCCTACAAGGACGTCGACGAAGCGACCTTCATGGACCATCTGTGGCAGCAGAAGAACTCCGTCAAGACGCCGGAAGAACTGCTCGAGACGATCAAGGGGGTGTGCTCGCCGGAGTTCTTCGCCGACGTCGCCGAAGGCTTCGCCAAGGCCCCGATGGCCGTGCGCGTCTCGCCGTACGCGATCTCGCTGATCGACTGGAACGATCCGATCAACGATCCGATCCGGCGGCAATTCGTGCCGGTCGCCTCGTCGCTGCTGCCGGACCACCCGCGCCTCACGCTCGACTCGCTGCACGAACAGGACGACTCGCCCGTTCCGGGGCTGGTCCATCGCTACGTCGACAAGGCGCTCTTCCTGCCGCTCAACGTCTGCCCGGTCTATTGCCGGTTCTGCACGCGTTCGTACGCGATCGGCCCGGACACCGAGAACGTCGACAAGGTCTCGCTGGCCAAGACGCCCGCGCAGTGGCAAGACGCGTTCGCGTACATCGCGGAGCGGCCCGAGCTCGAGGACATCGTGATCTCGGGCGGCGACACGTACCAGCTGCCGCCCAAGAACATCGAACTGATCGGCAACGCCCTGCTCGACATCCCGCACGTCCGCCGGATGCGCTTCGCGACCAAAGGCCCGGCCATCATGCCGATGAAGATCATCACCGATACCAAGTGGCTCGACGCGATCACCCAGGTGGTCGACCGCGGGCGCAAGCTCGGCAAAGACGTGGTGCTGCACACCCACTTCAACGCCCCCGAAGAGATCACGGGCATCACCCAGCGCGCGATGCGGATGCTCTTCGAGCGCGGCATCTTCGTGCGCAACCAGTCGGTCCTCATCCGCGGCGTCAACGACACGCCGGAACGCATGCAGCTGCTCGTCAAGCGCCTGGGCATGATGAACGTCCACGCCTACTACGTCTACATGCACGACATGGTCAAGGGCGTCGAGGAACTGCGCACGACCATCCAGACCGCGACCGACATCGAGAAGTTCGTGCGCGGCAGCACGGCCGGCTTCAACACACCGACGTTCGTGTGCGACGCGCCGGGCGGCGGCGGCAAGCGCGACGTCCACTCCTACGAGTACTACGATCGCGCCAACGGCATCGCGGTCTATGCGGCGCCGAGCGTCAAGCCGGGCAAGGCGTTCCTGTACTTCGATCCGATCGACCGGCTCGCGCCGGACGCGCAGGCGCGCTGGGCCGTTCGCGAGATCCAGGACCAGATGATCCACGAGGCCCTGCGCAACGCCGGCGTCGGCGATCAGGCCCTCGTCCTGGCCTAGCCGCCGGCCTTCTTGGCCTTGCGGCCTTGCTTCTCGAACCAGGCGACGATCGCGTCGCGGTGGTCGCCCTGGATCTCGACCACGCCGTTCTTGGCGGTGCCGCCCGAGCCGCACAGGCGCTTGAGCTGCTTCGCGACCTCGCCGATCTCGCGCTCGGCGAGGCCGGTCACGACGCTCGAGACGCCGCCGCGGCGCGGCGCGCGGGCGACCCGCACGACGCCGTCGTCGGGGACCGGGTTGGTCTGCTTCGATGGCGGCCGGTCGCGCTTCGGCTCGGCCTGCATCCCGGCGTCGCTCGAGTAGACCAGCCGCCGATTGTCGTCGGGCATACCGCGAGGTGCTCTCGCCCGGCGAAGCGTACCTGCTTGGCGTCATGAAACGTATCGCGGTCTTCTGCGGCGCGCGCGGCGGGCGCGGCGGCGCCTATCTGCCGCTCGCGGCCGAGGTCGGCGCGGAGCTCGCGCGCCGCGGCATCGGGGTCGTGTTCGGCGGCGGGAAGGTCGGCATGATGGGCGCGCTCGCCGACGCCGCGCTCGCCGCCGGCGGTGAGGCGATCGGCGTGATCCCGGCGTCGCTCGCGACCGTCGAGATCGCGCACCGCGGCGTGACCGAACTGCACGTGGTGCAGACCATGCACGAGCGGAAAGCCCTGATGGCGGATCTGAGCGACGGCTTCATCGCGTTGCCGGGCGGATTCGGCACGATGGACGAGTTCTTCGAGATCGTCACCTGGCGCCAACTCGAGCTCCACCACAAGCCGGTCGGCCTGCTCAACCACGACGGCTACTACGATCGCCTGATCGCGCTCTTCGACGCGATGCTCGAGGACGGCATGGTGCTGCGCCGCACGCGCGAGATGCTGGCGACCGCGCCGACCATCGGCGAGCTGCTCGCGAGCATGCGCTGACGTGGCCGGCATCCGCACGGCGACGCCTTCGGACGTCCCCGGCCTGGTCGCGATCCTGGCGCAGACGCCCTGGGAGAAGTCGGCCTTCATCAAAGCCGCCGTCATCAACTACGAGGTGGCGGTGATCGACGAGGGCGCCGGACCGGTCGCGTTCGTCGCTTGGAATCGCGAGTTCTTCGGCCGCCCGTTCGTGTGGCTCGTCGCGGTCGCGGGACGCGCGCGGCGCCAGGGCCTGGCGAGCCTGCTGTTCGCGCACGTCGAGGCGGCCTGCCGCGGATCGCGCGTCTACACCTCGACGAACGCGACGAACGCCGCGATGCACGCATTGCTCTTCAAGCTCGGCTACATGCGCCGCGGCGAACTGGACCTCGATCCGGGCGACCCCGAGATCTTCTACGCCAAGGACGTCCCCTAGTAGTCGGCCGGGACCGTCACGTCGAGGTTCTTCACCAGGAACGCGTAGATGTCGGCCCACTCGTTGATGGTCATCGAGATCGGCGCGCCGCCGCCGTGACCGGACTTGGTCTCGACGCGCAGCAGGATCGGCGCGTCGCCGGTCTGGGCGGCCTGCATGGCGGCCGTATATTTGAACGAGTGCGCCGGGAAGACGCGATCGTCGTGGTCCGCCGTCAAGACGAGCGTGGGCGGATACGCCTGCGGCTTGACGTTGTGCAGCGGCGAGTAGGCGTAGAGCGTCTTGAACTGATCCGCGCTGCAGGTCGAGCAGCCGTAGTCGCTGATCCAGCCGTGGCCGACGGTGAACTTGTCGAACCGGAGCATGTCCATCACGCCGACCTGCGCGACCACGGCGCCGAACAGATCCGGGCGCTGGTTCTCGACCGCGCCCATCAGCAGGCCGCCGTTCGAGCCGCCGTTGATGGCGAGCTTCGGCGTCGACGTGTATTTGTTCGCGATCAGATACTGCGCGGCCGCGATGAAGTCGTCGAACACGTTCTGCTTGTTCGCGAGCATGCCGCCTTGGTGCCAGGCCTCGCCGTACTCCGAACCGCCGCGGATGTTGGCGACCGCGTAGACGCCGCCCATCCCGAGCCACGTCGCGATGGTCGTGGAGAAATGCGGCGTCATCGCGATATCGAAACCGCCGTAGCCGTACAGGATGGTCGGATTGCTGCCGTCGAGCGCGAGGCCTTTCTTGTAGGAGATCATCATCGGCACGCGCGTGCCGTCCTTGCTCGTGTAGAAGACCTCCTTGGTGGTGTACTGCGTCGCGTCGAAGGCGATCTTCGGCTTGCGGTAGAGCCGGCTCGTGCCGGAGGCGATGTCGTACGCGTAGGTGATCGCCGGCGACGTGTAGCCGGAGTAGGTGTAGTAGACGGTGGCGTCGGTCGGCCATCCGTCGAAGCCGCTGGCCGTGCCGAGGCCCGGGAGGGCGACCGACCGGATCAGCCGGCCGCTGTAGTCGTAGACCTTGACGGCCGAGTGCGCGTCGGTCAGATACTGCGCGAACATGCGGTGCCCGGCGGTCGAGACGCCCTGGAGGGCCTGCTTCGCCTGCGGGATGACGGTCGTCAGCACCGCCGGCTTCGCCAGGTCGAGCGCGACGATCTTGGTGTTGGGCGCGCCGAGCGTGGTCGTGAACAGGAAGTGCGAGCCGACGTTGTCGACGTAGCCGTACTGCGCGTCGCGCTTGACGAAGAGCGGGTGGATCGGGCGGCCGCGCTCCATGCGGTCGACGTAGTACACGTCGTTGTTGATGGTGCTCCCGCCCGACACGTAGATCAGCACGTAGCGGCCGTCGAGCGTGACGAAGGCGCTGTTGTATTCCTGCGGATGCGTGGGGTTGGCGAAGAACACCGTGTCGGCCGACTGCGGCGTACCGAGCTTGTGGAAGTAGACCGTCTGTCCGGAGAGCACGCCCTTGAACGTCTCGCCGGCCTTCGGCGCCGGATAGCGCGAGTAGTAGAAGCCGCTGTCGTCGGCCAGCCACGAGGCGCCGGAGAACTTGCTCCACAGCAGGGTGTCGGGCAGATCCTTGCCGGTCGCGATCGCGCGGACGTGCCACGTCTGCCAATCCGATCCCGACGACTGCGTCGAATAGGCGATGTACTTCGCGTCGTCGGTCGTCGCGGTCGAGCCGAGCGCGACCGTCCCGTCGGAGCTGAGCGCGTTCGGATCGATCAGGACGCGCGGTCGGCCGTGCGCGCCGGTCATCGTGTAGAGGACCGACTGGTTCTGCAGACCCGAGTTGTAGTAGTAGAAGTACTGGTTGCCGACGTGCGACGGCGCGCCGATCTTCTCGTAGTTCGCGAGCGCGCGCAGGTGCCGCGCGATCGCGGCCCGCTGCGGGATGGCGTCGAGATAGGACCGGGTCAGGGCGCCTTCGGCCGCGACCCAGGCGACCGTCTGCGGCGAGTCGATGCTCTCCAGCCAGCGATACGGGTCCGGCACGACCGTTCCGAAATAGGTGTCGGTCACGTCGCCCTTGGGCGCGGGCGGATAGCTGAACGTGCCGGCGGCGAACGCGACGCCGGGCAGGATGAGTGCCGCGACCGCAGCACAGGCAACGACCAATCGCTTCATGCCTGCAGGCTTGGCGGCGCGGGGCCCATTCCCTACAGCAGGGCCTGCTCGCGCGATTCCAGATCCAGCAGCATGCGCTTATTCTCCAGGCCGCCGCCATAGCCGGTCAGGCTGCCGTCGGCGCCGATGATGCGATGGCACGGGATGATGATCGAGACCGGGTTGCTGCCGTTGGCCGAGCCGACGGCGCGCACCGCCTCTTTCGGAAGGCCGGCCCGGCGCGCCAGTTCGCCGTACGACATGGTCGTGCCGTACCCGACCTTGGCGAGTTCGTTCCAGACGGTCAGTTGGAACGGCGTGCCCTGCAGCTTCACGGGAACGTCGAAGACGGTGCGCGTGCCGGCGAAGTACTCGTCGAGTTCGCGCGCACAGTCCGCCAGGATCGGGCGGCCGTCGTCGCAGATCGCCTCGCCGTCCGGCACGAGTTCGCGTTTGCGCTGCGGGCCCGCGAAGTACAGTCCGCAGATGGCGTCCTCGGTCGCGACCAGCAGCATCGGACCGGTGGGCGCGTCGTAGTAGCGATAGGCGCGGCTCATAGCGTTCTCCACAGATGCATCACGGCGTAGGCGCGCCACGGTCGCCAGGCCTCGCCGGCCTCGAGCACCCGTTTGGGGTTCTTCTCACAGAGCGCCTTCATCACGCCGAGGTCGGTGTGCGGAAAGGCGTCCGGCCACGCGAGCGCCCGCATCGCGATATACTGCGCCGTCCACTCGCCGATGCCCGGCAGCGCGCGCAGCGCGTCGAGCGTCGCGTCGATATCGGCTCCCGGTCCGAGCGAGAGCGTCCCGTCCGCGATCGCGGACGCAAGCGCCAGGATCGTGCGGACGCGCGAGGCGATGATGCCGAGCCGCGCGATGTCGTCGACGGACGTTCCGGCGATCGCGCCCGCCGACGGGAAGAGCAGGCGCAGATTCGGGAACGGCGTCTCGACCTGCGTGCCGAACGCCTCCGCGAAACGCGCGGCCAGCGTGCGCGCAGCCTTCACCGTGATCTGCTGGCCGAGCACCGCGCGGACGGCCACCTCAAAACCGTCGAACGCGCCGGGAACGCGCAGACCCGGTTCACCCTTCGCAAGCGTCCCGAGGACCGCCGCGATGGCGACCGGATCGGCAGATGCGTCGATCAGATGCTTGGCTTTGCCGAGCACCGCAGGGAGCACCGCGAGCAGCGAGGCCGAGACGCGCAGCCGGAGCGCGTTCGGCTTCTTCGCCGGCGCGATCGCGATCCAGCCGGCGTGGACGCGCTCTCCGCGCGCGATGCGAACGGTGCGGCGGTACGAGGTCGCATCGACCTCCTCGACGCCGTCGATGGTGCGCGAGGAGAGAAATCCCACGAGGGCGTCCCACGCGAACGGCGGGCGCACCGCGATCTGCAGCTCGATCGCGTCCGGCCCGTCTGCCGGCGCGCTCTCGCGCTCCTTCCGCAACGCGAGCGGCCGCAGACGATAGCGTTCGGCGAAGAGCGCGTTGAAGCGGCGCAGCGATGAGAACCCGCTCGCGAACGCGACGTCGGTGACCGGCATCGCGGTATCGGTCAGCAGACGCTTGGCCAGCAAGAGCCGCTGGGTCTGCGCGTAGGCGATCGGCGAGACGCCGAACTCCGCCGCGAAGACGCGGCGCAGATGGCGATCGGTCACGCCCAGCCGGCGGGCGATCTCGGCGACGCCGCCCTCGCCGTAGGTATCGTTCTCGATCGCGATGGCGGCCGCGTGCGCGAGGCGCGCGCTCGCATCGACGCTGGCGTTGCCGGGCGCGAGCTCGGGCCGGCAGCGCAGGCAGGGGCGGTAAAGCGCCGATTCCGCTTCGGCGGCCGTCGCGTAGAAGCGGCAGTTCTCGCGCTTGACCGGCCGGGCCGTGCAGATCGGACGGCAGTAGATCTTGGTCGATCGCACGGCCACGAAAAACCGCCCGTCGAAGCGGGCGTCGTGGGTGCGCAGGGCGCGGTAGCAGGCGTCGGCATCGAGGACCATGCTCTCACTCTACACGCTCGGCCGCGGCCAGACTAGCCGTTTTCGGACATCGAAGCACGGGTCCGCAAAGCCCCGCCGGCGCGGTCTAAGCGCGCTCGGCGCGCCGCGCGTCGGCGACGCGCTTGACGATCCGCATCGCGACCAGCGCGCGCGGGAAGCCGATGTACGGGATCAGCGTCATCACCGCCTCGACGATCTCGGCCTCGGTCAGCCCGACGTTGAACGCGCCGTTGACGTGCGTCTCGAGCTGCGGATCGCACCCGCCCATGGTCGCGAGCGACGAGATCGCGACCAGTTCGCGCTGCTTGAGGTTGCCCTCGCGCGAATAGATCTCGCCGAACACGAACTCGACCAGGTAGCGGGCGAAGTCCGGCGCGATATCGGCATACCGCGCCAACAGATGGTCCGTCACCTTGTCCCCATCGACCAGGCGCATCATCTTCTCGCCGCGCTCGAACTTCTCGTGGTCGTTCATGAGGCGCCGGCGCGATCCAGCAACATCAGTTGCGCGACGACTTGTACATACGTTCCAGCGAATGCGACGCCATACCAGACACCGCTCGAACCGCTGAAGCGCATAGCGGCGAGCAAGCCCGCGATGAAGATCGCGGAGCCTAATAGCCAGACGAGCCGCTCCTTCGGGGCGTAGGAGCCGCGGATGCCGATGCTAAGAGTCCCGACTAGGGCGAAGGCCATTGCGGTGCCGACGAGGACAAGACCCACAAGGATCACGGGCCAGCCCCCACCCGGCGATGCCACTTCCAGGAGGGCGCCGACCGCGAGACTTGCAAGACCGGCCGTAGACAGGACGAAAATCGCAGGGACGTAAGCGCGCGTCACCCTCATCGCGCTCCCGTACGATTCCTACTCCGTCAAGGCCTGCGCGATGATGCGTTCTTGTTCGACGGCGTGGGCGCCGGCGTAGCCTTCCGAGGGCGAGGCGCGGTAGCCGCGGCCGACGTAGGCGATGTCGAGGCGGTCGTCGCGATGCTCGAGCAGACGGCGCCGGACGTAGGCGCGGGCGCCCATGTTCTTCGGCTCCTCCTGGACCCAGATCAGCTTCTTCGCGTTCGGGTAGCTCGCGATCGCATTGTTGATCTCGGTGAACGGCAGCGGAGAGAGCATCTCGATGCGCACGATCGCGGTCTTGGTCGCCTTGGCGTAGAGCTCCGAGCCGACCAGGTCGTAGTAGATCTTGCCCGAGCACAGGATGATCCGCTCGATCGTCGCCTTGTCCTTGACGTTGGCATCGTCGATGACCGGCTTGAACGCGCCGTCGGCCATGTCGTCGAGATCGCCCGACGCGGCCTCCAGGCGGAGCAGCGATTTGGGCGTCATCACCACCAGCGGCACCGGGTTGGGCGAACTCGCCTGCATGCGCAGCAGGTGGTAGTAGTTGCCGGCGTTGGACGGATAGGCGACGCGCAGGTTGCCTTCCGCCGCCAGCTGCAGGAAGCGTTCGAGCCGCCCGCTCGAGTGCTCGGGCCCTTGGCCTTCGTAGCCGTGCGGCAGCAGCAGCGTCAGGCGCGAGAGCTGGCCCCACTTGGCTTGGCCGGCGACGATGAACTGGTCGATGATGATCTGCGCGCCGTTGACGAAGTCGCCGAACTGACCTTCCCACAGGACCAGGCCGACCGGAACGGCGGCGGAATAGCCGTACTCGAACCCGACGCAGGCGTACTCCGAGAGCGGGCTGTTGCGGATCTCGAACGAGGCCTGCTTGTCGCCGACGTGCTGGAGCGGCACGTACTCGGCATTCGTGCGCGGGTCGTGCAGCAGCGCGTGGCGGTGGCTGAAGGTGCCGCGCTCGGTGTCCTGGCCGGTGATGCGGATCGGGAATCCGGCGGTCAACAGCGATGCGAACGCGAGCGCCTCGCCCATGCCCCAGTCGACCAGGTTCTTCGCGGCGATCACGCCGCGGCGACGCTCGAACTGGGTCTGCAGCTTCTTGTTGATCTGGAAGTCGCTCGGGACCGCGACGACGCGCTCGCTCCATTCGAGCAGCTGCGCCTTGGTCGCCGCGACGAGCGGCGGCGGTTCGGGCAGCTTCTTCTCGCGCAGCTTGGCGATCGCGCCGACCTGGCTCTCGGCCTTGACGGCCTTGAGCGCTTCGCCCAGGCGCGCGGTCGCGGCCGCGACCATCTCGTTCGCCTGATCGGCCGTCACCACGCCCTGCGCGATCAGCTTGCTCGCGAACAGATCGCGCGCGGTCGGGTGCGCCTTGATCTTGTCGTACATCGACGGCTGGGTGTAGGCCGGCTCGTCCTGTTCGTTGTGCCCGAGACGGCGGTAGCCGATCAGGTCGATCAGCACGTCGCGCTGGAACTCCTTGCGGAACTCCATCGCCAGGTGCACGGCCGCGATGCACGCGTCGACGTCGTCGGCGTTCACGTGCACGATCGGCACGTCGAATCCCTTGGCCAGATCCGAGGCGTAGCGCGTCGAGCGGCTGTCGCCGGTGTCGGTGGTGAAGCCGATCTGGTTATTCGCGATGATGTGCAGCGTGCCGCCGGTCTTGTAGCCGGGCAGCGACTGGAGGTTGAAGACCTCCGAGATGATGCCCTGGCCGGTGAAGGCGGCGTCGCCGTGGATCAGAATCGGCGCGGCCTTCTTCACGTCGGTCGTCGGGACGCCGTTGGAATGATCGGTCTGCAGCGCGCGGGCGCGGCCTTCGACCACCGGGTCGACCGCTTCGAGGTGGCTCGGGTTGTGCGCCAGGCGGACCTTGATGCTCTTGCCGTTCTTGAGCCCGTAGACGCCGCTCGCGCCGGCGTGGTACTTCACGTCGCCGGTCACGTCGTCGTCGCCGACCTCGCCGCGTTGATGGGCGGCTTCGAACTCGCCGAGGATCTCCTCGTACGGCATGTTGACGACGTGCGCGATCACGTTGAGGCGCCCGCGATGGGCCATGCCGAGGACCGCGCTCTGCACGCCTTCGCCGGCGAGCATCTCGAGCGTCTCCTCGAGCATCGGGACCATCACGTCGAGGCCCTCGCCCGAGAACGTCTTGGCGCCCAGGAAGTTCTTGCGCAGAAAGCGTTCGAGCGTCTCGACCTTGGTGAGACGCTGCAAGAACTCGACCTGGCGCTCCGGCGAGAGCGCGACCTTGTGGCGGCCGGCCTCGATGTAGTCGCGCAGCCACTCGCGCTGCTCCGTATTGGAGATGTGTTCGACTTCGTAGGCGATGGTCGAGGCGTACGTCTCTTTGAGGCGCGGCAACACCTCGGCGAGCGTGTTGCCGGGCACCTTGACGCGCAGCACCGACGCGGGGATCGCGCTCTGCAGGGCCGGCGTCAAGCCCCAGTTCGACGGCTCGAGCGACGGATCGCCGGCCGGCGCGGAGCCGAGCGGATCCAGGCTCGCGGCCAGGTGACCGTGGGTGCGATAGGCGGCGACCAGCGCCATTCCGGCCGCGACCGCGCGCAGCATCTCGTCGGACGGCGCAGCGGCGGGTGCGCCGCCGGCGGCGGTCGGCGCGGCGCCGGCGGTGGCGATCTGGGGCGATGCGGCCGCCTGCAGGCCGAACGCGGCGAACACGTTCTCGTAGAACCCGTCCTTGCCGTGGAGAAGATCGTCGACGCGGCGCAGATACTCGCCCGATTGCGCGCCCTGGATCACGCGATGATCGTACGTGTTCGTCATCTGCATGATCTTGCTGATGCCGAGCGCGCGCAGCGACTGCTCGTTCGCGCCGGAGAAGCCCGGCGGATAGCCGAGCGCGCCGACCGCGATGATCGCGCCCTGCCCGGCGGTCAGACGCGGGACCGAAGCGACCGTGCCGATGCCGCCCGGATTGGTGAGCGTGAACGACGCGCCTTGCAGATCGTCGGCGGTCAGCTTGTTCTCGCGCGCCTTGGCGATCAGCGCTTCGTATTCGAGACGGAACTGCACGAAGTCCAGGTCGCCGGCGTTCTTGATGACCGGGACCATCAGGAAGCGCGATCCGTCCTTGCGCTCGGTGTCGACCGCGATCCCCAGGTGAACGCCCGGTTCGACCCGCGTCGGCTGACCGTTCTCGCGACGGAACGAGTTGGTGATGAACGGCAGCTCGCGGGCGGCCTGCGCGAGCGCGAACGCGATGATGTGGGTGAACGAGATCTTCTCGCCGCGGCCGGCCGCTTTGATGGCGGCGTTGAGCTCCTTGCGGCGCGCGTCGAGGACGTCCACCGAGAGCGTCCGGAACGAGGTCGCCGTCGGGATCGTCAGGCTCTGCTCCATGTAGGCCGCCAGCGCCGCCGCCGGCCCCTTGAGCGTGGTCAGCTTGGCGCCCGCGGCGAGCGGCGGCTGCGGCTGCGCTGCCGCGCCGTGCGCGCGCTTGGCCGCGTCGGCCTGCGACGTCACGTCGTCGCGCAGGATCAGCCCGTTCGGTCCGCTGCCGCGCACCAGTCCGAGATCGACATCGAGTTTTCCGGCCATCCGACGCGCCGGCTGCGACGCGACCACGTCGCCGCTCGCGCGCTGCGGCGTAGGAACGGGAGCTGCAACGGCAGTGCGCGCCTTGTCATCCCGAGCGTCGGGAGCGGAGCGACCAGCGTCGAGGGACTGCGGAGCGCCCTTTGCATTCGCATCCAACACCGCGAGCTTCGCGCCGACGGCGACGGTCTCGCCTTCCTTCGCGCTGATCTCGGTGACGACGCCGGCTTCGGGCGCGGGCACTTCGACGTCGACCTTATCGGTGGTCACGTCGACGATCGTGTCGCCTTCCTTGACGAAGTCGCCGGCCTTCACGCGGAACTGGACGATCGAACCTTCGGTGACCGACTCGCCCATCTCCGGTAGGGTCACGTCGACCAGGCGGGGCGGCCCCGACGGGGCGGCGGGCGCAACCGTTGCGGCGGGAGCGGGCGGCGCGGCGGCGGGAGCGGAGCCGTTCGTCGAGGACGCGGCACCGTTGCCGGCGGCGGCTTTGCCGGTGTCGATGGCGGCGAGCGCGGCGCCGACCGAGACGGTCTGGCCTTCGCCCGCGAAGATCGAGGAGATCACGCCCGAGGCGGTGGCGGGCACTTCGACGTCGACCTTGTCGGTGGTCACGTCGACCAGGGTGTCGCCCTCGGCGACGAAATCGCCGACCTTCTTGCGCCACTCGACGATCGAGCCTTCGGTGACCGATTCACCCATCTCGGGGAGGGTGACGTTGACCGTCGTTTCCGACACGTGTGCTCGCTGCTCCTTAAGAGAGGATGTGGTTCCTCAAGGCCACCATTCTACCCCCGCACCGACGCGCCGGGTGCTACCTGGCAGGCAGGGTCAGAGGCCGACGAGGCGGGCGACCCCTAGGCTCGAGACCGCGATGGTCACCCACAGGATGAACCCCAGGAGCAGCGGGCGCAGGCCGGCCGCGCGCATCTTGGCGTAGTCGGCCGAGAGTCCGACCCCGGCGAGCGCCACCGTGATGCAGAACAGCGCGAGCGTCTGGAGCGGCCCGTGGGCCGCGTCGGGGATCAAGCCGAAACCGTTGACCGCTGCCGCCGCCACGAAGAACAGCACGAACCACGGTAGGACCGACCACCAGTCGACCGCTCCCGAGCCGCGGGCCGCCGCGATCCGCCGGTAGGCGTAGAACCCGACCAGCGGGACGATCAGCAGCGTGCGGGTCAGCTTGACGATGACCGCTTCGTCGCCCGCATCGTGGCCGTAGACGTAGCCGGCCGCTACCACCGAGCTGGTGTCGTTGATGGCCGTGCCCGCCCACAGGCCGAAAGCGTGCTGCGAGAGGTTCATCAGGTGCCCGAGCCACGGGAACGTCAGCACCGCGATCACGTTGAACAGGAAGATGGTCGACATGGCGTAGGCGATGTCGGCGCCGTCGGCGTCGATCGCGCTCGAGACGGCCGCGATCGCCGAGCCGCCGCAGATGCCCGTCCCGACCCCCAGCAGCCGGCGCAGATCCCGGTCGATGCCGAGCGCCTTGCCGACGACGTATGCGGCCGCCAGCACCACCACCAGCGTGACGATCGTGACCGGCATCGCGCGCGCGCCGCTCGCGATCACCCGCCCGATCGAGAGATTGGCGCCGAGCAGCACGATCGAGACCTGCAGCAGCACCTTGCTCGAGAACGCGATGCCGGGCTTCATCCCGGCGGACGGCGCGCGCGGCGCCGCGATCAGCAGCCCGATCAGCAGACCGATCGCGATCGCGAAGACCGCGCCGCCGACGACCGGCAGGCGCATGCCCAGCAGCGTCGCCACGATCGCGACCGCGACGCACGCGACGAGGCCGGGCAGCAGTTTCACGCGCGATGCTTAGAAGAACGAGGCCGGCTGGGACGGGAACGCGACCGCCCGGCTCTTCGCGAATGCGGGACGCGCATGCGAGAGCACGTAGGCGGCGACGTCGTACGACTGCTCGGCCGTCAGCGATCCGGGCGCGTTCTGCGGCATGTTGTAGCGCACGAAGCCGGCCATGTCGCCGAGCCGGTGCATGCCCGCGCCGGCGTTGAACGAGTCGGGGCCCCAGAGCGGCGGCACGGCCAGCGCGATGCCGTTGCCGTTCGCCTGATGACAGCTCGCGCACTTGGCGGCGTAGAGGGCCGCGCCGTCCGCGACGCTGGGCGACGCGCTCGGTTCGGGCAGGCGGAAGCCCTGCTGCGGATCCGGCGTCGCGAGCACCGGCGTGCCGCGCGAGATCCACGAGATGTAGGACACCATCGCGATCATCTCTTTCGAGTCGTAGGCCGGCGGCGTGCCGTTCATGCTGTAGAGGAAGCACTGCGCGATGCGGTCCTGCAGAGCGATGACGCGATGCGCGCGCCGGTTCCACTGCGGGAACCGGGCGTAGACGCCCGCCAGCGTTCCGCCGCGCGCGACCGTGCCGGCGTTGACGTGACAGGCCGAGCAGTTCATGCGCGCGGCCGCGTACTGCGGCAGCTTGGCGCGGGTGTGTTCGATCAGATCGTGCCCGAGCGCGATCTGCGCGCCGACCGGACCCGACGGCAACGCCGCCGGATCGTAGAGGGGCGTGGCCGCGGGCTGCGGCGATCCGGCGTTCGCACACGCGGCGATCGCGAATGCGCAGATGACGACGACGAGCAAGCGTTCGATCCGCATACCGTGGCCTGCGCTCATCCGCGCCCGCAACCCTGCCGGAACGGAGCGGCGCCGCCTCGAAGTGTCGCACCGAGGTTATCAGCATGGCAGACGTGACCGATCCGACGCGCTCCACGGACCCGGCCTTCGACCGGCGCACGTTCGTCGGCGTCTCGGCAGCCGCGGCGGCCGGACTCGCGGCCGGCACCCGCGCAGCCGCCGCCGGCCTGGGCGCGACCCATCCGCCGATCGTCCCCGAGAACGATCCGAGCATCGAGACGCAACGCCTCACCCTGCGCCGTCCGGACATCGCGCTGCCGGCCTACGCCGCCTGGCCGAAGCGCGCGACCGTCACCACCCCGGCGGTGGTCGTCACCATGCACGTCTGGGGCGTTGACACCTCGATCCGCGACGTCGTCCGGCGCTACGCGCGCCTCGGCTACGTCGCGATCGCACCGGATCTGTACGCGCGCGGCCACGAGCCCAGCGGCGACGGCGTCAGCGACATCTCCGTCTTCCGCCCGTTCGCCAAGGCGCTGGTCTCCGCGCAGGTCGAGGGAGATCTGCGGGCCGCCGCGCTGTGGTGCCAGGCCGCCCGCCCGCAGGCCAAGGTCGGCATCACCGGCTTCTGCATGGGCGGCACGCTGGTGCTCGAACAGACCGTGGCCAACGCCGACGTGTTCGCCGCCGCCGCACCGTATTACGGGGCGGTCGCCAACATCGATCCGGCCCAGGTGCGCGTCCCGATCTGCGGCAGCTGGGGCGGCCGCGATACCTCGATCCCATCCGACGGGGTGCTCGCGTTCGGGCGGGCGCTGGCGGTGCCGCACGACATCAAGATCTATCCCGAGGCCGGGCACGCGTTCTTCGACGATCAGCGCGGCGCGTACGTCGCGTCGGCCGCCGAGGACGCGTGGGTCCGCACGGTCGGCTTCTTCCGCACGCACGTCGGAGCGCCGGCGTGATCGCGCTCGCGATCGCGCTGCTGGTCGGCGTCCTGCTCGGGGGCGCGATCGCCTGGGCGATCGCCGCGCCGCGCTCGCAGGCCCAGACCCACGCGCTCGAAGCGCTGGTCGAACGCGCCAAGAACGAACTGGGCGAGAGCGCCGCCGCGCGCGCCAGCGAGAAGGTCGGCGACCTGGTCGACCCGGTCAGCAAGCAGCTCGCCGAGTTCAACGCGCTCGTCAGCAAGCTCGAGACGCTGCGCGCGACCGACGCCGGCAGCCTGCGCGAACAGCTCGCGAGCCTGCTCACCCGGACCGAGAAGCTCGAGACCGCGACCACCAGCCTCTCGACCCAGACGACCACGCTGGTCACCGCGCTGCGCAATCCGACCACCCGAGGCAAGTGGGGCGAGATGCAGCTGCGCAACGTGGTCGAGAAGGCCGGCATGCAGCTGCATTGCGACTTCGCCGAACAGCAGACGATCGCGCTCGAGTCCGGCAAGGCGCGCCCCGACATGACCGTCAACCTGCCCGACGACCGGCGCGTGTTCGTCGATTCCAAGGCCCCGGTCGACGCGCTCCAGACCGCGCTCGACGCGCAGGACGACGACACCCGCAAGACGCTCGTCAAGCAGTACGCGCGCGCGCTGCAGGACCACGTCGACGCGCTCGCGCGCCGCAACTACCAGAGCGCCGACGGTTCGGCCGACTTCGTGGTGATGTTCGTCCCGGGCGAATCGTTCTTGAGCGCGGCCTGCAACGAGAACCCGCTGCTGCTCGAGTACGCGCTGGATAAGGGCGTGCTGGTCACCGGCCCGCTCGCGCTGATCTCGCTCCTGCGCTCGTTCGCGATGGGCTGGCAGGCCGTGCGCCAGGAAGAGAACGCCAAACGCATCGCTTCGATCGGCCGGGATCTCTACGATCGCGCGCTCAAGTTCGCCGAGCACCTGACCGGCGTCCGCAAGAACCTGGAGCGCACCGTCGAGTCGTTCAACGGCGCGGTCGGCTCGTACGAGACGCGTCTGCTGCCGCAGGGTCGCAAGCTCAAGGACGAAGCCGCGCTCTCCGACGCCGATCTGCCGGAGATCGGCGTGATCGACACCGTCCCGCGCGCGATCACCGCGCTCGACGCCGGTGCCAAACCGACCCGCCTGCCGCGCACGCAGCAGCTACCGCTCGGCGACTCGCAGGAGACGGCCTAGGTTTGACGGGACCATCGAGACTACATTAGTATGTAGTCATGAGAACCACAAAAGCCGCCGCGACTCGTACCATGGGCGTGCGCGACGCGAAGGCCAACCTGAGCCGCCTTCTTGCCGACGCCCGGGCCGGGCGGGAATGGGTGATCACCGAGCGCGGGAAGCCGATCGCCAGAATCGTTCCTCTGGCCGCCGAGGGTCGAACCCTCGAAGAGCGCTTGAGCGACCTCCAGGCGGCAGGCGTATTGGGTCCGGCGAGACCGCGAACGCGGCCACTGGCGCCTCCCGTGCCCGTGGAGTTCGGAGTCGGTCAGAGACTTCTGCAAGAGGATCGCGACGGTTGAGTACGCTTCTTCCCGTCATCTATTGGGATGCGTCCGGGTTGATCTCTGCACTCATGCGGGACGAACACAGCGAACGCGCTATCGCCTACGCGAACATCGCGACCACGCATCTCGTCTCGTCCCTCTCGTGGGCGGAAGCTCACGCGGTCATCGGGCGAATCGAGCGCGACAATCCGGCCGATGCCCCCTGGTGCAGCGCCGCTCGCACGGCCATCGCCGACGCTCCTTGGCGCCACGCCTATGTCGTGCCCTCGTGGGATCGCGTGCAGGAGCTCGCCAGGCTCTACCCGCTCCGTGGGGCCGATCTCTGGCATCTGGCCGCGGCGAAGACCCTTCAGGCGGATCTTCCGGAACTCACGTTCGTATCGTTCGATCAACGCCTCACGGCCGCGGCCGCGTCGGAAGGTCTCGTCGCACCGAGCCTCGCTCGCGCTACGGGGCCCCGATAAGGTCCACTCGCGCCTCGACCGTCGAACCCGAACGCAGTTCGATCGTGCGCGGGGCGGCCGGTGTCGCGACATAGAGCGATGCCGCAGTCCCCGATGTCGCGAGCGTCCCCAACACGCGATCCCCAGGTTCGGCGACGACCGCCAGCGCGCGTGGCGCATCGCTGACGACGTAGAGCCACGAACCGTCGCGCGCGTAGATCGCCTTGGCGTGCGGCGCGTCCGGAACGAGCGCGACGAACGGCGCATGGAGGAAGTGGCTGTGGACGAGCGCGTCCAGCGCGACCGCTTGGGTCGCCGACGCGTCGTGCGCCCGGCTCAGGAGAAAGGCGCTCGGGAGCAGGCCGATCACGAATGCCGCCGCGATCGCAAGCCATGCGGTGCGAACGACGGGCAGCGCGCGTACCGGCGCGTCGAGCGGCACGACTAGGCGCGCCACCGTCATCTCGGCCTCGCCGACGCGGCGGGCGCACTCGTCGCAGGACGCGGCGAGCGCGTCGACGCGAGCGACGCCGCGTTCGTCGAGCGCGCCGAGCGCGTAGGCATCCGCGTCGTCGTCGAGATGGACGTGGGGGACATCGGTCATGCGGGGTCCTTTCCGAGCGAGAGGCGCAGTGCCCGCAGCGCGCTCGAGAGCCGGCTCTTGACGGTACCGAGCGGGAGCGCGCGTTCGCGCGCGATCTCGTCCAGAGTCATGTGACGCGCGTAGGCCAGCAGGATGGTCTCGCGCTGCACGTCGCCGAGCGCCGCGACCGCCCGCGCGATCCGTTCGCGTTCGAACGGATCGCCGAACGCCTCATCCGCGCGCTCGTCCACCGCGAGCGAACGGTCGATGCGCGCCCGATTGCGGTCGCGACGCAAGCGCGAGAGCGCCTCGTTGCGCGTGCAGACCGTCAGGAACGCCGCGAGCGATCCGCGCGCCGGACGATACGGATTCGGCCCGCGCCACAGTCGCGCCATCACGTCCTGCACGCACTCCTGCGCGCGGCCGTGGTCGCGCAGCACGCCGTAGGCGGCGCCGTAGAGCGCGCGCGCGTACGCGCGGTAGGCGGCGTCGAACGCCCACCGCTCGCGGTTCGCGAACGCGCGCTCCAGCTCGCTAGCCGAGCTTTCGATCGTCGAGATCGGCCACTCCATCCGTCACGGTCACGCGCCGGTATCCGATGGCGCGCAGCAGGTCCTCGTGCGGCAGCGCGAGCGGCCCCGGCTTGGGCGCCGTTCCCGGCGCCGGCTGAGGATACGCGGTCGCGGCCGCGGTCGCGAAACGGATATTCCCTTCGACGTGCGTGATGACCTGATGGATATGGCCGTTGAGCACCGTCACGCGCTCGAACGGCGCCAGGAGGGCCAGCGCCTTGGCGCCATCCTCGGTGGTCCAGCCCCAGTCGGGATAGAGCGCGTAGAGCGGCACGTGCGCGAACACCACCACCGGCACGGTCGGCTTGACCGAGCGCAGGTCGCGCTCGAGCCAGGCCAGCTGCTCGCTGCCGAGCAACCCCATCTTCTCGAAGTCGAAGACGTTGACCAACGCCACGAAGTGGATCCCGGCCTCGTCCCACGAGTACCAGGCGGCCTGGCCCCTCGGCTTTGCGAAATGCCCGTAGAAGACGTTCGGGTCGGCGCCGATGGTGTCGTGTTCGCCCGGCAGCACGACCGTGCGCGCGCGCAGCGTCCCCAGGAGCTGCTTGGCCGTATCGAACTGTTCGCTCTTGGCCAGATGCGTCACGTCGCCGGTGTGGACGACGAAGCGCGGCTGCGACGCCAGCGCGTTGATCGCGTCGATCGAGGCGCGGAAGGTCGCGGCGACGTCGGGATTGGCGGCCTGATGGAAACCGATGTGGCTGTCGCTGATCTGCACGAACAGCGGCGCGCCGGCGGCCGGTCCGCCGCCCAGCGCGCGGCCGGCGAGCAGTCCTTCGGCCGTCATCGCATAGGCGATCCCGGCCCCGGTCCAGCCGACGTGCGCGAGGAAGTCGGCGCGCCTCATCGTTTCGCTCCCGCCCGCACGACCACGATCGTGCCGTGCATGTATGGATGGAGCGCGCAGATGTACGCGTAGGTGCCGGGCTTCGCGAACGCGTGCGTCCAGACGTCGCCCGTGTCCAGGCCGCCGGAGTCGAACGCGCGCGTCGTCGAACTGACCGTATGGGCGTCCTGATCGTCGTTGATGAAGCGGACCCGCGTTCCCACCGCGACCGTCGTCCGGGCGGGCGAGAACGCGAAGTCCTTGATGTGAACCGTCGCGACCAGCGCGAGTGCGTGTATCATGCACACACTATGCGCGGGTCGCGATTCCGGTTCGGCTACCGGGTCTGCGGCGCTATGGCGAGGTCGCGCCCGGGGCGGTCCACGACGTGCCGTCGGCGTACAGGACGTACGTCACCGCGTAGGTGGCGAAGCGCGCCTCGAGGATCGGGAGGGCCGCGACGCCGACGGTGCGGTTGACGCAGTTGTCGGCGTAGCCGCGATTGCTCAGGCCGCCCTTCCAGTCGTGGTACGACTGATAGCTGTGGATGCCGATCCCGGTCGAGAACGTGCCCTTGCGATCCAGGTGCAGGGTCGCGACCGTGTTCCCGTTCGCGTCCTTGATCGGGAACGCGAAGCGCACCAGGGTCGCGGTCTGCGGCGCGTTGTTCTGGAACGAGACGCACGCCATGATCGAGGTGCCGTCGCGGCGCGCGGCCGCGAACCCGCCCAGGACCTGGATGTTGCCCGGCTGCCCGGCGGCGCTGCCGTCGAGCGAGTCGGTCGCGAACTGGAGTTGCCGGTACGGGTCCGGCGTCGGGGTCGCGAGCGGATAGTCGGCGCCGGGGCGTCGCGGGCCGATGTAGTTATCGCTGACGCCGAGCGCGTAGAGCGCGCCGCGGCCGTTCCCGCGCAACCACTGCAGGATCGCATAGCGGTCGCCGCCCGGAAGCGCCAGGATCCCGGCCTCGGCGTTCTGGTAGTCCCAGACCGGCGCGTAGACCTGGCTGGCGCCGTTGCGCGCCCAGGTGACGACGTGCGCGAACGACGAGTTGCTCAGGCCGCGCAGCGAGGTGAGGGCCTGATAGATCGGGGCGTCGGCGCGCACCGGTTCGGGACGGGAGACCGCCAGCGCCGCGACCAGCGCGACCACCAGGACGGCCAAGGGAGCGAGACGGCGTATCATCATAATACGACCGCCTTCTCGCCCCTGCGACCGTTTACTTGCTTAGTGCGGGTGCGCGGCGTCGTAGGCGCGGACGGCGGCGAGCGTGTTCTCGACGTGCTTGTCCGGCTGCAGGTTCGTATAGGTATACAGGATCGTCCCGTCCGGCGCGATCACGTACGAGGTGCGGTTGGCGTACTGGGGCGCCTGCGTGAGCACGGCGTCGTACGCCTTCATCACCGCTTGATCGGTGTCGGCCGCGACCGCGAACTTGCTGCGGCACTCGCTCACCGAGAACCGGTTGAGCTTCTGGATGTCGTCGTGGGAGACGCCGATGACGGTGGCGCCGAGCTTCTTGTAGTCCGGGATCGCATCCGCGAACATGTGCGCCTCGATCGTGCAGCCTTTCGTGAAGGCGGCCGGATAGAAGTAGAGCACGACCGGGCCCTGCTTGAGCGCGTCGGCCAGGTGGAAGGTCGAGACGGCGCCGCCCAGGGACGCCTGGAGGGTGAAGTCGGGCGCCTTGTCGCCGACCTTGAGCGCCGCCAGCGCGGGCGCCGTCAGGGCGAGCGTGGCGACGCAGAGAGCTGCCAGTATGCGTTTCATGGTCCTACTTTCTCCCTCGAAGATGAAGGATCTATAAGCCCATCATCCGCGCCAGGACGACGCGTTGGACTTCGTTGGTGCCTTCGCCGATCTCGTTGATCTTCTGATCCCGGTACATGCGCGAGACCGGATATTCGTCCATGAAGCCGTAGCCGCCGTGGATCTGCACGGCTTCGTTGACGACGCGGCGCGATACCTCGCCGGCGTAGAGCTTCGCCAAGCTCGCGGTCTGCGAGAAGTCGCGCTTCTGATCTTTCTCCCATGCGGCCTTGAGCGTCATCAGCTTGGCGTGCTCGATCTCCATCAGCATGTCGACCAGCTTGAACTGGATGGCCTGGAACTGGCTGATGGTCTTGCCGAACGCCTTGCGCTCCTTGGCGTAGGCGAGCGCTTCGTCGTATGCTCCCATCGCGAGGCCGACCGAGAGCGCGGCCACCGAGATGCGGCCGCCGTCGAGGATCGTGAGGAACTGCTGCAACCCCTGGCCGCGCACGCCCAGCAGGTTCTCTTCCGGGATCTCGGCGTCGACGAACGCCAGCTCGCGCGTATCCGACGCGCGCCAGCCCATCTTCTTGTACTTCTTGCTCCGGGTGAAGCCCGGCGTGTCCTGCGGCACGATCAGGTTCGAGATCTCCGGTTTGCCGTTCTCGCGCGAGCCGGTGACGGCGGTGATGGTGGTGCCACCGGTCATCGTGGTGCCGGCGTTGGTGATGAACGCCTTGGTGCCGTTGACGATCCATTTGCCGTCGCGGGCGACCGCCTTGGTCTGGCAGTTGCCGGCGTCGCTGCCGGCGCCCGGCTCCGTCAGCCCGAAGCCCCAGAGCATCTCGCCGCGCGCGAGCGGGACCAGGTACGTCTGCTTCTGCGCCTCGGTGCCGAACAGGTAGAAGGGCGTGGAGCCGAGCGACACGTGCGCGGCCATCGTGATGGCGGTCGACGCGTCGATCCGCGCCAGCTCCATGACCGCCAGCGCGTAGCTGACCGTGTCCGCGCCGGCGCCGCCGTACTGTTCCGGAAAGGGCAGGCCCATGAAACCCATGGATGCCAGCTTCCGGACCAGGTCGTAGGGGAACGCCTCGTCGCGATCCATCGCCTCCGCGAGCGGTTTGACTTCGTTCCGCGCGAAATCGCGGGCGAGGTCCCGGATCGCCTTCTGCTCGTCTGAGAGATCGAAATTCATAGCCCGAAGGTATAGGTCCGAAGTCCCGGAAAAACCCTCTCGGAATGATTTCCCTCCGGAACGTCTCGCTTGCTTATCCGAACGGCACGCGCGCCCTCGATAACGTCAGCCTCGAGATCGGCAAGGGCGAGTTCGTCTTCCTGGTCGGCCACTCGGGCACCGGCAAGACGAGCCTCCTGCGCCTGCTCTACCGCGAGATGGGCCCGACCTCCGGCGACATCACGGTCGACGGCATCCGCGTCGACCGCCTCAGACATTCGCGCATCCCGGCCCTGCGCCGGCACCTGGGCGTCGTCTTCCAAGACTACAAGCTGCTCGCCGACAAGACCGTCTGGGAGAACGTCGCGTTCGCCATGCAGGTGACCGGCGCGCACAGCCGCGACGTCGAACGCCAGGTCCCGCGCGCCCTCGACCTGGTCGGGCTCGCGCACAAGAGCCGGATGTATCCGGGCGAGCTGTCCGGCGGCGAACAGCAGCGTACCGCGATCGCGCGCGCGCTGGTCAACAATCCGAAGCTGCTGCTGTGCGACGAACCGACCGGCAATCTGGATCCGACCACCACCACCGAGATCATGGAACTGCTCGGCCGCATCAATCTCAAGGGCACGACCGTCGTCGTCGCCACGCATAACTCCGCGGTCGTCGACCGCATGCGCCGCCGCGTCGTGCGCATGGAAGACGGCCGCGTGGTCACCGACGAAGAACGGGGCTACTATTACCTTGGACTGGGGCAAGACCAAATTCTTTCTGGGTGAGGTTGCCCGCAACTTCACGCGCAACGCCGCCATGCAGATCACCGCGATCGGCACCGTCGCGGTGACGATCGTCCTGCTGGGCGCGTTCCTGTTCGTGCGCGCGACCCTGGCCGGGCTCGGCACCGACCTGCTCAGCCAGATCGAGATCTCCGTCTACACGACCAACGACGCGACGCCCAAGCAGGTCGCGTCGCTCCAGAGCGCGCTGCGCGCGGACCCGCGCGTCGCCTCGGTCGAGTTCATCCCCAAGAAGCAGGGCCTCGTCGAGATGAAGGATCGCGTCAAGGGCGAGATCGACATGTCGCTGCTGACCGAGAATCCGCTGCCCGACAAGCTGCGCGTCAAGGTGAAGGCGCCCGAGAACGTGGCCGCCGTCGCCGCGTCCGCGCAGAAGATGCCGGGCGTCGCCAACGCCGTGTTCGGCCAGGACGTGGTCGCCAAGATGCTGCGCTTGGGCAGCGTGCTGCGGGCGATCGGCATCGGCGTGATCGTGGTCTTCGTGCTGGTCGCCGGCATCATCATCTCCAACACGATCCGCCTGACCGTGTTCGCGCGTCGCCGCGAGATCGCGATCATGCAGCTGGTCGGCGCGACCAACACCTACATCCGCATGCCGTTCATCTGCGAGGGCCTGCTCGACGGCATCCTCGGCGCCGGCATCGCGCTCGCGCTGCTGGCGATCGCGAAGTCGACGCTCTGGCCGCGTCTGCTCGAAGCGCTGCCCGGATTCTCGCTCGCGAACGTCCGCGTCGACGGCACCGCGATGGCCCTCGAACTGCTGCTGGTCGGCGCCCTGGTCGGCGCGGTCGCTTCATGGATATCGGTCGGACGCTACCTGCGGACGTGACCGCCGACCTGCTCGACGAGCTGGTCGCGTCCAAAGCGCGTTTCGACGCGCTCCTCGGCGTCGCCGCGGACGGCATCGCCCACATCGACGCCGGCGGGACGATCGCGCGCTGGAACGTCGCCGCCGAAGCGATCAGCGGCATCGCGGCGGAGCGCGCCCTCGGCAGTCCGGTCGACGCGATCGTCCCGGGCGGCTGGGCCACGATCCAGTCGGTCCCGCTCGACGGCCTGCCGCACCTGGTGCTTTGGACCTTCGGACCGGCCGGTCGCGCCCCGGTCCGCGCGCAGGTGGTCGCGATCGTGCGGTCCGGCGGCATCGACGGTTGGCTGGTCTCGTTCGCTCCGCAGCAGCGGTTCGACGAGATCGAACAGCTGAAGAACGAGCTGATCGGCTCGATCTCGCACGAGCTCAAGACGCCGCTCGCGACGATCAAGGCGTACGTCGAGACGCTGCGCGACAACCGGCTGACGGCCGAGACGGCGCGCGAATATCTGGGCGTGATGGGCGACCAAGCCGACCGCCTCGCCCGCGCCATCGACGACCTGCTGCTGGTCTCGCGCGTCGAGGCCGGCCAGCTGCTCAAACGTCGCGAGACGGTCCCGCTCGACGCCGTGCTGGACGCGGCGCTGGCGTCGATCGCGTTCGACGCGGACGCGCATCCGCTGCACCGCGAGACGGCCGGCGTCATGATCTCGGGCGACCCCGATCTGCTCCGCGACGCGCTCGCGCAGGTCATCGAGAACGCGGCCAAGTTCTCGCCGGCGGGTCAGGCCATCGAGGTGCGCGGCGAGTCGCGCGAGGGGCGTTGCGTGGTCGTGGTGGCGGATCGCGGCATCGGCATCGCCGACGACCACCTGCCGTACATCTTCGACCGGTTCTATCGCGTCGACCGGGCGCTCGCGGCGACCTCGGACGGGAGCGGCCTCGGGCTCTTCATCGCGAGCGCGCTCGCCCGCGCGCACGGCGGCACCATCGACGTGCGCAGCGAGCCGGGCCTCGGCAGCACGTTCACGCTTTCGCTGCCGGTCCGGTCGTGAAGCAGTTCGAGGAGACCGCCCGGCGCGTGCTGGTGGTCGACGACGACAAGAACCTGCGCAAGATCATCGCCACGAACCTGGAGCTCGGCGGCTTCGACGTGCTGACGGCTTCGGGCGGCGCCGAGGGACTGCGCCTGCTCGACGAGCAGTCCGCCGTCGACCTGGTGCTGCTCGACGTGATGATGCCGCACATGGACGGCTACGAGGTCGCCCAGCGGATCCGGGCGCATTCCAATCCGACCGTGTCGCACGTGCCGATCATCATGGTCACCGCCAAGGGCGAGACCGAGGACAAGCTGCGCGGGTTCGACGCCGGCGCCGACGACTACATCACCAAGCCGTTCGGCCCGCAGGAACTGCTCGCGCGCGTCCGCGCCAAGATCCGCCGCGTCGAGACCGATTCCTCGCTCTCGCCCCTCACCCGGCTGCCCGGCAACCTGGCGATCGAGGCCGAATTGCGCGCGCGCATCGCCGCCAAGGTGCCGTTCACGGTGCTCTACCTGGACCTGGATTCGTTCAAGGCGTTCAACGACAACTACGGCTTCGTCCACGGCGACGAGGCGATCCAGCTGGTCGCCAGCATCGCGGTGGACGTGGTCCGCCGGCGCGGGACCTCGGGAGACTTCGTCGGCCACATCGGCGGCGACGATTTCATCCTGGTGACCGTGCCCGAGCGAGGCGAGGAGATGGCGCGCGAGATCGTGGCGGCCTTCGACGTCGAGATCCGCTCGCTCTACAACGCCCAGGACCTGCGCCACGGCTATATCGAAACGCGGGATCGACGCGGGACCCTCAACCGCTTCCCGATCATGACGATCTCGATCGCCCTGATCTCGAACGAGGCCCGCCAGTTCGAGAGCTACGCCCAGATCGGCGAGGCCGCCGCCGAACTCAAACGCTACGCGAAGTCGATCGGCGGGTCGGTCTTCGTAAAGGAAAAGCGCCGCTCGTGAAACGCCTGCTCGCACTCGTCCTCCTGATCGCGATCTCGGCCACGCCGTTCGCCGCGGCGCGTCCGGCCAAGCCCACCCTCCACGACAAGATCCTCCAGGAGCGCGCCCGCACCGAAGCGCTGCACGAGCAGCTGCACCGCAAGCGCATGGAGCTGCACGCGGCGACCGACAAGGTCTACAACGCGCAGGCCCAGCTCGACCAGACCAACAACGCGATCTCGCAGGTCAACGCGCACATCGACGACCTCGACGCGCAGGAACGCTCCACCCAGGCGCGTCTGAACTGGAACACGCTGCAGCTCGAGGCCGCGCAGAGATCGCTGCATCTGCACGACGACGCGCTCAAGCGCCGGCTGGTCGCGATCTACGAGAACGGCGACCTGGCCTATCTCAACGTGCTGATGAGCGCGCGCTCGTGGAGCGAGTTCGTGGAACGCTGGGAGGACCTGCGCCTGCTGATCGCCTCGAACCAGCGCGCCGTGCGCGAGCGCAAGTCGCTCGAGAAGAAGGTCGCGAGCGTCCAGGCCGCGCTGCAGCAGACGCAGATCGCGCTGGCCGCGCAGCAGGCCGAGCAGCGACGCGCCAAGGACCAGCTCGCCGGCCTGGCCGCCGAGCGCGCCAACCTGGTGGTGATGGCCGACGTGCAGCGGCACGGCGTCGCGACCCAGGTCGCGCAGATCGAGAACCTGACCGCAGGAGAAGAGGCCCGGCTCGAGGCGCTCATCCAGGAACGCCAGCGCGAGCTCGACGCGCAGCGCGAGGCGGCGCGACGCGCGGCCGGCATCGCCGGCGTCATCCCGCCGCCCTCGTCGGGCGGCCCGGGCCAGCTGATGTGGCCGGCCTCGGGGCCGATCACCTCGCCGTTCGGCATGCGCCGCAATCCGTTCGGCGGCGCGCCCGACTTCCACCCGGGTCTGGATATCGGCATCGGTTCGGGGACGACCGTGGTCGCGGCGGCGAGCGGCACCGTGATCATGGCCCAATGGTACGGGGGCTACGGCAACTACATCCTGATCGACCATGGCGGCGGCATCTCGACCGGTTACGGGCACCTCTCGGCCTTCTACGTCTCGGCCGGCCAGCAGGTCCAGCGCGGCCAAGCGATCGCCGCCTCCGGTTCGACCGGTGCGTCGACCGGCCCCCACCTCCATTTCGAAGTGCGCCGCCTCGGCAAGCCGATCGACCCTTCACCGTTTCTTCACTAACGTTCCTAAGATTTTTCGGGTAGGATACCCGTATGAGCCCTCTCGTTCGTGCCGTTACCGCAGCCGTGCTGGTGGCGGTCGTCGCCATCGCCGGCGCGTTCGTCATCAGCTTGCGCTCGGCCGGCAGCGCCGACGCGACCGGGATCGCCTCGGTCGCCCGCCAGCCCGTGACCGGCGGCCAGCTCGCGAACCTCGCCTACCGCCAGGTCCAGCACGACTACTATAAGCCGGTCGGTTCGCAGTCGTTGATCGCGGGCGAGCGGGCCGCGCTGCTGGCCGCGCTCAAGGGCCACGTCCCCGGCGGCGCCGTGCTGCCGCTCGGATCGGCGAACGAAGACGCCACCCTCGGCGAAGGCGTGCAGGCCGAGCAGCTGCTCGCGCTCGCGCAGAAGAAATACGCGAACGATCTGGGCGCCGACGGATCGCGCGCGCTCACCGAAGCGGCGCTGCGCGGCATGCTCGGCTCGGTCAACGATCCCTACACCGTCTATCTCTCGCCGCGCGAGAACCGCAGCCTGAACGAGTCGCTCGACGGCGGCGATTTCGGCGGCATCGGCGTCTACATCTTCCAGCTGCGCGACAAGCGCGTGATCCTCCAGCCGATCGAAGACCTGCCGGCCGCGCGCGCCGGCATGAAGATCGGCGAAGTGGTCACCAAGGTCGACGGCACCCCGATCGCCGGCCTGCAGCTCGACCGCGTCGAGCAGATGATCCGCGGCAACGTCGGCACGACCGTGAACGTCGAGACGTATCCGTTCAAATCGCCCAAGACCAAGCGTTCGTACGCGATCGTCCGCCAGACGATCCTGGTGCCCACCGTCCACTTCGCGATGAAGGACGGCTACGACTACATCCGCCTCTCCGATTTCGGCACGACCTCGCCCGCCGAGGTGAAGAAGGCGCTCGAGTACGGACGCGCGCACGACGCGCGCGGCTACATCCTCGACCTGCGCGACAACGGCGGCGGACTGGTGGACGCGGCCGTCAAGATCTCGAGCTTCTTCATCCCGAGCGGCACGATCGTCTCGACGATCTCGCGCGACGGCGACCGGGTCGACGACGACGCGCTCGGCACCTCGATCCCGGGGCTCTCTCCGCTGGTCGTGCTGGTCAACAAGTACACCGCTTCGGCGTCCGAGATCACCTCGGGAGCGCTGCAAGACTACCATCTGGCCACGTTGGTCGGGACCAAGACCTTCGGAAAGGGCGTCGTGCAGAGCATCTACCCGATGTCCGACGGCGGCGCGCTCAAGATCACGACCCAGCGCTACGTCACCCCGATGGGCCGCGACATCCAGCACCGCGGCATCGTCCCCGATATCGTCGTCGACCAGAACGCCGACGATCCGTCGCTGATCGGCACGAAGGCCGACCGACAACTCAAGGCCGCAGAGGCACGTTTAGCCCAGCTCGCTCGTTAGGAAGACCATGACCTTCAAGCGTCCCTTCTCACTCGCCCTGGCGGCGGCCCTCGCGTTCGCCTGCCTGCACGTGCCCGCCTCGAGCGCGGCGCCTTCGTCCGCCTCGGCCTCGCTCGACGCCGAAGAGGTGGCCGTCACCTACGCCCACCTCACGCAGGACTACTACAAGAAGACCGATCCGCAAGCGATCCTCAACGGCGCGCACGACACGCTGATCCTCATGATGAAGCACGCCGGCGTCAAGAGGCCCAAGCTGGCGCCCATCCGCGCCGCGCTCGACGCGCAGGGCAACGTCTCGGCCGTCAATCGCGCCGTCGCGGCCGCCTCGAAGGAGTCCGGCGCGAAAGTCTCGTCGCATCTGCTCTCGTATGCGGCGATGGCCGGCATGCTCGGCTCGGTGCACGATCGCTACACCGTGTTCCTCGATCCCAAGGCATACGCGGCGCTCAACAGCGACCTGGACGGCGGCGACTTCGGCGGCACCGGCATCGTGATCGGCACCGACGACGCGACCAAGATGATCTCGGTAACCAACCTCGTCCCGAACGGACCGGCCGATACGGCCGGCGTCAAACAGGACGATCTCATCGTGAGCATCGACGGACTCTCGACCAAGGGGCTCGAGATCCAAAAGGCGAGCACGCATCTGCGCGGCAAAGAGGGCACGCGGGTCGTGCTGGTCGTGCAGCGCGACGGCAAGACGCTCGCGCCGATCACCATCACGCGCGCCAAGATCCACCAGCTCAGCGTCTACGAGCGCATGCTGCCCAACAAGATCGGCTACCTGCAGTTGAGCGTCTTCGGCAGCGAGACCGCGACCGAGATCGCGACCGCGCTCGACCGGCTGCAGCGCGACGGCGCGCAGGCGATCATCATGGATCTGCGCGAGAACGGCGGCGGCTACCTGACGGCGGCGGTCGCGGTCAGCTCGAAGTTCATCCCGAACGGCCCGATCGTCTCGGTCGAACAGCGCGGCTCGCAGATCGTCACGACCTACGACGACGGCTCGGCCATCTCGCCGCTTCCGCTCGCGGTCTTGGTGAACGGCCACACCGCGTCGGCCTCCGAGATCACCTCGGGCGCGATCCAGGACGACAACGCCGGCACGCTGATCGGCACGCAGACGTTCGGCAAGGGCGTCGTGCAGAACATCTGGCCGATGCCCGACGGCTCGGCCGTCAAGGTCACGATCGCGCGGTATCTGACGCCCCACAACCACGACATCAACCACAAAGGCATCACGCCCGACATCGTGGTCGCCGAGCCGCCCAAGTCGGTGCTCGGCGATCCGAAAAAAGACGCCCAGCTCCAGCGAGCCATCGATTTCATCAATGGAAAGCTCGCGAAGCTGAGCGTCAATACCCCGGTGCCCGCCGCGACGACGGGCACCAATCCCTAAGCGTCATCCCGAGCGTAGCGCCGTAGGCGCGTAGCCGAGGGAGCTACTTCTTCTTGCGCGACCCGGCGGCGGTGCTGCCGGTCTTGCGTTTGGCCGGAGCCTTCACCGCCGCTGCTTTCTTCGGAGCGGCGGCTTTCTTTTCGGGCGCGACGGCTTTCTTCACCGGCGCCGCCTTCTTGGCGGGCGCGGCTTTCTTGGCCGGCGCGGCCTTCTTCGGTGCGGCGACCTTCGGAGCCACGACGCGTCGCTTGAGCGTCGACGCCGGCTTGGCCGGTGCGGCCTCCGGCTCGGCCGGGGGCAGGGCGGGCTGCTTGACCGAGGCGAGTTCGCCGGCCGGCGCGGGCGCGCCGGGACGGCGGCGGCGAGCCGGTTTGGTGGCCTGGACCTTCTCCTCGGGCGCCTTCAACGACGGCGGCGGAGCGTCCACGGCCGGCGGATGGGCCCGGCGCAGGGTCATGGCGCGCGACGGTTCGCGCGGCGCGACCTCGCCGGTCGGTTCGGCATCGCCCGCCGCGCCGACGCGGAAGATGTGGCGATCCGGGACGGATGCCGGCGGCTGCGTGCCCGGCTCGGCCGCGGCCGCACCGTTCTCGCCTCCACGCCCGCCGCGTCCGCGACGGCGGCGGCGACGGCGGCGCTTGCGCCCGCCCTCACCGTCGGCCGGCTGTCCGGCGGCGTTCGGCGCGATCTCTTCCTCGTCGCCTTCGTCCTGGTCGACGTCCGCGACCGGAGCCGGGGCGGCGGCGCGGACCGGTCCGCGCGCGTGCGGGACCTGCGGTGACGATTCGGCGACCGGCGCGGCGTTGGAGCCGCCGCGTCCGCGTCCGCCGCGTCCGCGACGACGCCGGCGACGGCGCGGGTCGCCGTTCGCGTCGAGTTCCGGCTCCTCGCCGTCGTGGGCTTCGCCTTTGGCGATCACGATCGCGTCGGCGGTGCGCTCGCCCTTGGCTTCGGCCGAGAGCTTCTTGTCGAGCGCTTCTTCCTCTTCGGAGATCGCGGTGATGCCGATCGGCGGACGCGCGCTCGCGAACTCCGAGGCCTCCTTGGCGAGCTCCTTGAGCTGGGCGGTCTGCTCGGCGGCCGTGAGGGGCGCCTTGCGTCCGCCGCGACGGCGCTTGCGTTTGGCGGCGCCTTCGCCCTTGGCCGCGGGCGCGCCCGCGGTCAGCATCTCGGCGAGCACGTAGTCGTCGGCGTCGTCGACGTCGATGATCTTGATCCGGGCCGAGCCGCCCGCGTTGTTCGCGGCGTTCTCGACCTCGACGATGTGTCCGGCGACCACGGCCGCGGCCGACGTCGCGTTGGGCAGACGCCCGGGCAGCAGTTCGACCTGATGCTCGTCGCCGACGCGCACCACCTCGCCGACGCTCTCCTCGAACTTGGCGACCGTCTCGACGCGCGAGCGCTCCGGATGGAGCATCGGATCGACGCGGACGTGGATCTCGCACGAGAGCTCTTTGGAGAGCTGGTCGGTCTCGTCTTCGTACCAGAAGTCGAGCTGCGATGCGACCGTCGGGGCGGCGTGCACCACCACCGGCTGGCCGTTCTTGCCGACCTCGCGCACCCGGCGCAGCGTGTCGATCGCGACCGACTGCGACGAGAGCACGGTGCCCAAGCCGCTGCAGGTCGGACACGAGCCGCGCAGCTGCGCGCCCAGGTCCTTGCCGATGCGCTTGCGCGTGAACTCGAGCAGGCCGAGGTTCGAGAACGACTGGATGGTCGAGCGCGTGCGGTCCTTGCGCAAGCCGTCCTCGAGGATCTTGATGACCTTGTTGCGCGACGCCTCGCTCGACATGTCGATGAAGTCGACGACGATGATGCCGCCGATGTCGCGCAGACGCACCTGGCGCGCCACTTCCGCGGCGGCCTCCATGTTCG
>Ga0207667_10000449_pt1 | contig 55183 bp, 41 predicted proteins | sample KBSCornC52_FD_184301 | JGI IMG/M metagenome (GOLD analysis project Ga0207667, IMG submission 184301) | Corn rhizosphere microbial communities from Kellogg Biological Station, Michigan, USA - KBS Corn C5-2 (SPAdes) (version 2) | ecosystem: Host-associated > Plants > Roots > Rhizosphere > Soil ... | reverse complement strand
GTCGCAAAATGGCTAATGATGGTCCTTCGGACAGTGGACCTGTGGTCCGCTTTGTTTGCTCCCTCGGGTTTGGGGAAAAAGTAAACCCCGGTCGCAAAATGGCTAATGATGGTCCTTCGGACAGTGGACCTGTGGTCCGCTCTGCCCTGTCCCTTTGGGATAACCGGGCAGCGCGAAGGTTACGAACGCGATAGGACCGAGGGCTCGGAGGTCCAACGAAGTTCCAGGTCCGGGCAAAAAAATATAATGATGGCGCTATGCGCGCGCCGGCCTGTGGCCGGCATTTTGGGTTTGATACCGTGCCGGTCCAACATGTGGCCGGCAGGTGCTTTTGCGACGCAGTGAAGCTGTTACCACGCGATGAAGCCGTTGCCAGGCAATGATGATATGGCAAGGTGATTATACTACTACCAGCTAATGATGCCTTATCTGACCCGAGAGTTGTATTTTCGGGCCATGCAAAATCTGGATACGACTGTATGGGAAGAAAGATTTACCGACTACTTAAAGACCAATACACATACAAAAGACAGCTCTCACGATCTGGGGCATTTCCAACGAGTATGGAAGGCGGCGCAGCATATCAACCGGGAGGAGGGAAATGTAGCCGACCCGCTGGTGCTGCTGGCCTCTGCCTATTTTCATGACCTGGTGTCCCTTCCAAAGAATTCTCCTGAGCGAAGCTCTTCCTCCCGTCTGAGCGCGGAGAGGACGGTGGTGCTGCTGACGGAAGTGTTTACCGGCTTCCCTCGCGAGAAGGTGGAGGGGGTGCGGCATGCCATTCATGCGCACAGCTTTTCGGCGCGGGTGGAACCGTTGACACCCGAAGCGAAGATCCTGCAGGATGCGGACAGGATGGAGGCGCTGGGCGCTATTGGACTGGCGCGGGTATTCTATACGGCCGGTGTGCTCCATCAGCGTCTTTTTGACGGGAATGACCCGCTGGCGGCGCACAGGGAGCTGGATGACCAGCAATATTCCCTGGATCACTTTAGCGTGAAGCTGTTCAGGCTGCCTGCCCTGATGAATACGGCTACTGGCAGAAGGCTGGCCGACGAGAAGGTCGAATACCTGCGGCAATTCCTCCAGAAGATAGAGGGAGAGATCGCGGGCAGGTTCGACTAAACCATCGGCAAGAGACATTGGCAGGCCAGATGATTGGTGAAGACAGCGATGCGACTACGCGGTACGGGGTACCAATACCTGCCGGGCGAATTCTTCCAGCTCGGCCGTAAGGTTGTCTTTTTTGCCGGTGCGAAGATTTATCTGGGTGAATTTTGAGAGCAAAATCGCCTTCCGCTGGAGCCCATCCTTATCATACATCTGCATTTCCACTTCAAGGTAGTTATCCCCATAGCCTACCAGGGCGGACTGGATGCAGACCGTATCGTTGTAGGAGACAGCCCGGATGTACTGTATCTCATGACGGCTGACGACGAAGCCGATGCCTTTTGCCGCCCATTCCTTCAGATCGATGTTATAATGTTCTTTCAGATGGTCTTCCCGGGCATTAAGAAAATAGTCGATATATCTGCTGTTGTTGAGGTGTCCGAAAGGGTCGCAATCATTGAATCGTATGGTGTAAAATGTCCTGGGATTTGTCTCCATAAAATCGTATTTTGAGCAAACATAACCCCTGGAGCATAGTCCATCCTAACCTCTCTTTCTAAAAAAATTTTTTATGCTGATCGGCGAACTATTGTTTTCCCCCGGGTCGCAGGCGAATATACCCCGGAAAAAACAAAAATCCAATGATGGGCCTTCGGCCATCGGACCTGTGGTCCGATCTGCTAAAAAGTCGGTTTTAGCAGAGACGCCATCCGGTTTTATGAAAAAATAGGTCTTATAAAGCTGGAGGACGACTTGCGGGACAGATATCAACTTTTTCAGACTATCCGGAGAGTGTGCTCAAGCGGCTGCTGGCAATCCGGAAGATGAAGGAGTATGGATTTACGCTACAGGAAACGCAGGGACTGTTCCTTCTATTCGAAGAGGGGATATTGGACCCCGTGAGAGGGACACGGTATGTGGAACGGAAGATCCGGCGTATAGAACAACAGATCAATGAACTGACGGCGGTGAAGGAGAAGCTGCAGGAAATAGCAGACCGGCCTTCCGGCGAGGTCTGCCCCATCGATAAAGTTTTGCATGCAATGAGCTGTTAGTCAGCTAATTGTAGTTCGTTGGCCTTTATCGGTGGTCCAATTGAAAATTTAATAGAATGGCCAGTCAACTTTACCTTAAATTCTCTCGTATTCGTATAGGACCGGAATATCCTATAGGGAGGAGGCCGACTATTGTTTTACCGTAACGGACCGGTGGTCCGTCGCACATATAAGAACCTGATGAAATTCTTGTTACCCATTGTGCTTTTTTTAGTTGGTTATGATTCGCTGGCCCAGACGCAGTCCTGCCCGATAAACAGTAACTTTTCCATCGGGGACCTGACGCACTGGTCGGCTTATATCGGGGTGTTGGGTAATCAGAATGACCCTGCCGGGGCGCATGTAGATTTCGATACTGCTTCGGGGGCGCCGTCGGGAACGCTGGGTGTAAAAAGTATCGCGGAGTACAATCTTCCCAGTGTAACCGGCATCCAGATCATTACCAACAGCGGCACGGATTACTGGGGTGGTTTTCCCACCATCCCGACCATCAATGGATATAAATACCAGAGTTCCGTCAAGCTTGGATCTACGGCTATCAGCCGGAGCGGCGGCAGTGGTCTGGGCGGATATGTACGCGGCATCAGCTACCGGATAGCGGTACCGACCAGCGCTGTCAGCCAGCCTTACACCATGACCTATGCCTATGCGATGGTATTGGAGAACGGAACGCATAATTCCAACCAGCAGCCCATGTTCCAGGCTACCCTGAAAGTGCGTGACAGCATCATCACCTGCGCCTCACCGAAATATTATCTTCCCACGAGGGACAATGCGGACCCCAGAGGAACAGGCGCAACCCTGGATACGGCGCTAGCCGAGAGCGAAGGCATTTTTCTCAGTAAATATCCTTCTCCCAATGCCAATCCCAACTCTCAAACGGGGGAACATTTGTATGATATCTGGGCCAAGGGCTGGGCGGAAGTAACCTTTGATCTATCGCCCTACAGGGGACAGATAGTGACCCTAACGTTCGAAGCGGACAATTGTGAGCCGGGAGGGCATTTCGCCTATGCGTATGTGGCGTTGCGGAGTGATTGTGACGGATTGATCATCAGCGGTCCTATCGAGGCATGCCGGAACAGCGATCTTATCTATTCCATACCGGCGCTGACAGGAGCGTCTTACCAGTGGACCATTCCATCCGACTGGAGCATCGTATCGGGTGCGGACAGCAATATTCTCAAAGTGCATGTGGGCTTCCAGCCTGGCAAGATCACTGCCATGGAGGCAAACAGCTGCGCCATACTGAGAGATACCATCGATGTGATCACCAAACCTCCCACAGTGCCGGGTGATGTCACGGGCGGGACGGAGGTGTGTTCCGGCACCAATAGCGCGGTGCTGACGCTGAATGACTATACGGGTAACGTTCTCAGCTGGCAATCTTCTACGGATGGCATCACCTGGAATACTTTGCCGGTGACTTCACCTACCTATACGGCACAAAATCTGTCAGCCACTACGAACTACAGGGCTGTGGTGCAGAATGGAGAAAGCTGTGCTGTAGACACCAGCTCTGCAACGATAATGAAAGTCGATCCCCAAACGGTGGGAGGAACACTGACGCCTGCCGATATGGTATTTTGTACGGGACAGAATAAGGATGCCCTGCTGACCCTGCAGGGACATGTGGGCAATGTGACGAACTGGCAATCGTCACCTGTCGGCGCCAACAACTGGACGGATTTTGCTCCCGCACTTACGGATACCAGCTACAATGTGGTAGGGATCACTTCCTCTATGCAATTCCGCACAATAGTGAAGAGCGGGGTATGTCCCTCGGATATAAGCTCTGTAGCCGCCGTGAATCTCCTGCCGGCAAAATTTCCGCAGGCGACGGCCGCTCCCGCGGATACACCTATCTGTTACGGAGCCGTAGCTCCCTTGAATGCCTATATTGCTTTGGGCACGAGCTATACCTGGAGCAATACGGAGCCGCTGTCGAACCAGGGAGATGGAATAATCAACAGTGCTCCTTATACAATCAATGCGCTGGCGAGTCCTAAGCAATCCACCATTTATGTATTGAGCATTATGAATTCAGGCTGTCCCAATGCCCTTAAAGACACCTTTATGATCCATGTGCATCAGAAGATCGTGGTCGACGCGGGGCATGATACGGCTGTGGTATTCAATCAGCCGCTACAGCTGAATGCCAGTTCCAATGATACTACCGCCAGCTATTATTCATGGGTTCCGCCGACGGGGCTGGACGATCCCTATATACATAACCCCATTGCCACTTTGGGACCCAGCATAGACTCCGTCCGATATACCGTGACGGCCAGCACGGAGGTGGGATGTTCGGGATCAGCGACCATTTTAGTCAAGGTGTTCAAGACGCTGCCGGATATCTTTGTGCCCAGCGCCTTTACGCCGGGAGGGGTAGCCAATAATGTCTTCCGGCCTGTGCCGGTGGGCATTGCCACCTTCGAGTATTTCCGGGTATACAATCGATATGGCCAGCTGGTGTTCAGCACTTCGCAGGCTGGCAAGGGCTGGGATGGCCGTGTAAATGGCCGGTTGCAGGACCCGGCGACCTTTGTCTGGATGGTGCAGGGGATTTCCTATCAGGGTAAGACCGTCTTCCACAAGGGGACTGTGGTGCTGATACGATAGATCGCCGGCGTATCACGAAGGACCGGCTGTCTGAATGTAGTTCTTCAGGTGAGCGGGGTCATTGATACGGATGTTCTTCCCGGATGTAGATATGATATTTCCGTTTGTCAGCTCGGTGAGAAATTTAAAGACCGTCTCGTAAGTTGTGCCGGCATAGGAGGCTATGTCCTGCCGGGTAATGGTGAATGGCAAGGGTTCTATTTCCAGCAGGGCGCCGGCGATCCTTCCTTTGACCTCCATATGGACCATATCCCTCATTCTTTGTTCCGTCCTCTGGAGCTCCGCTGCATAGAAATGCATAAGCCTATAGGCGAGCTGTGGGTTGGCTTTCAGGGAGCTCTCCAAAAAATCACTGGAGATATAGCAAAGCTGGCTGTCTTCCAGCGCAGTCGCAGTGACCGGGTAGTGGTCGACACCCCCCAGACCCCGATGTCCCAGGATATCTCCCGGAGCGGCAAAGCGGAGGATGAGATCTTTCTGCTCCTGCCATTGCATATGGACCTTGACATGCCCCCGGTATAGAAAAAAGATGCCTTTTACCTTCTCGCCTTCCCTGAATATGGCTTTACCTTTTTTTATGGATAAAGTGGTCTTTTTCAATGCAATGACTTCCTTCCATTCGGGAATGCAATGCTGACATAAGAAGCAATCGTTGAGATTGCAAGGTAATGCTGTCATGGCACAATGATAATCAATCCTTCTCTCATATTAATATATTGTTTAGTTAATACTTTTCTTTGTTAAATATGAAAATTATCTTAAAAAAATATTGCCGGTGCAATATCTTTGCACCATGAAAGAAAGGATCGTAAGAAAGGCTCCGGTGAATAAGCGTGTTTTTTATCTATGTATACAGGTGGCAATCAATGGAATAATCATTGGCGTTCTGGCCAAAGGACTTGTATATCTCATTGATCTTATTACTAATATTTCCTTTTATGGCCGTTTGTCCTTCGAGCCAGTCAGTCCGGCGGGTAATCAGCTGGGACTGCTGGTAATGGTGGTGCCTATTATCGGCGCCATCCTGGTGGGGTTCATGGCGCGGTATGGCTCCAGGGCTATCGGCGGGCATGGCATCCCTGAGGCGATGGAAAAGATCATTCTGGAGGACAGCCGTATCCCACCCGCCCTGACTTTTTTGAAGCCGCTGTCGGCGGCTATTTCTATTGGCTCGGGCGGTCCTTTTGGTGCAGAAGGGCCGATCATTGCTACGGGTGGCGCTTTTGGGTCGCTGACGGGGCAGTGGATGCATATATCTTCCGGCGAGCGTAAGATCGTGCTGGCGGCAGGAGCCTGCGCGGGTATGGCTGCCATTTTCGGGAGTCCGCTTGCGGCGGTGCTGCTGGCCGTCGAGCTGCTGCTGTTCGAATTTTCCCCGCGTAGCATCATACCTGTGGCGATAGGGTGTATCACGGGTGCGGGCATGCATATCTTATTATTCGGTACGACGCCGGTGTTTGCCATGCCGGACATACCGGTGCCTTCCGACAAAGCGCTGATAGCGTATGTAGGGCTGGGATTGATCGTCGGTGTAGCGGCTGCGGGTGTATCGCGGTCCATCTATGCTATTGAAGATCTGTTTGAGAAATTACCGATCCACTGGATGTGGTGGCCTGCCATCGGGGCGGTGGCTATCGGTGTCGTGGGATATTTTGCACCGCATACGATGGGTGTGGGATATGACAATATTCAATATTTATTGACGGGGTCCTGGTCCATGCGGATACTGATCTCGCTGTGTGTGCTGAAATATATTTCCTGGGCCATCTCCCTTGGCAGCGGCACTTCGGGCGGCACACTCGCCCCCTTATTTACCATCGGAGGAGGTCTGGGCGCCTTGCTGGGTCTGGGCGCTTCCCATTTATTCCCTTCGCTGGGGATCGATCCGGCAACGGCGGCTCTGGCAGGCATGGCTGCGATGTTTGCAGGGGCTTCCAGGGCTGTGCTGACCTCGGTGGTCTTTGCGCTGGAGACGACGGGACAGTCCCATGGTCTGCTGCCTGTGCTGGGGGCTTCCGTAGCTGCCTACTTCCTTTCCTTCTTCCTCATGGAGGGAAGCATTATGACGGAAAAGATCAATCGAAGAGGGGTGAACACTCCGGATGCTTATGAGCCGGATGTACTGCATGGGGCAACGGTAAAGCGGCTGCTGGCGCCAGTGGTCCCTTCAAGCGCCACCGGATTGCCTTTTGTATACCTATCGGATGATTTGGGCCTTGCGGCTGAAATGATGGGCCGATACAATACGGAGACTTTATTAGTACGGGACAACCAGGATTCGGCCAAGACGGTCGGTATTGTTACCTCGGCGGCTATATTGAACTATTACAGCCAGCAGAAGCAGAAGGAGCATATTTATCATTCGCCGGGAAGGACAAGGCGGATAATGGTGCAGGGCAGGAAACTGCTGCAGGAGCCGTTGAAGGCAGTCAGAAACAGATATAACCTATAACAAATAAATTTTATTTTTTTATGGCACATCAACATCAGGAACCAATGGGCGGATTGTTTAACGGAGCCCTGCTGACCGGCGTTTTTGCGGGCTTTGCAGGCACCATACTTTGTCTCGCCTATAACATCATTTACCGGAATGACACCGGATTCTTACCTTCCGCACTCATCAATGTCTCTTCGTTGATCTTTGCGGTGAATATCGTTTTTGTCATTATCGGGCTTGTGTATTTTGTGTGTCTCCGATGGCTGCCGAAAGGAGATATCGTCTTCGAAGCGCTGTTCATTGTGTTGACCATCCTTCTTCTACTTGCGACGTCGGGTGCACACAGATCGGACGATGCTGTCGTGAATCATGGGTTCAGGGGGCTGATGTCGGGTATCATCATTATCCTCGGCCTCTGTTGCGTGGCGATGCCTATACTCTTTCACAATAAGAATTTTAGGGAGCACGTGATCTAACTAACGTGCCGGGGACGCTTACCGAACCAGCAGGGTTGTTCCTTTCAGGACCTGTCTTTTTCCGGCTGTATCGATATATTCCAGGAACCATACGTATATACCGGCCGGCTGTGGGTGCCCGTGCAGGGCGCCGTCCCATTTTTTTGTCCAGTCGCGGGTCTGGAAGATCAGCTGTCCCATGCGATCGTATACCTTAAAGCTGAGATGCGTAGCTTTATAGGCATTCAGCGGATACAGGTAATCGTTATTCCCATCTCCATTAGGGCTGAAGGACGAGGGGACGTCGATGAAGCAGTTGGGCGCTGAAAGGAGCTGATGGGTGGACGTATCGGTGCAGCCGGCGGAGTCTGTTACTGTTAGACTGGCCTGATAGTACCGGGGGCTAAAGCTTTGCGGATAGGCTTGCGTAGGCGGATCTTTTTCCGTGCTGGTCTGTCCGTTGCCGAAGTCCCAGCTCCAGCTGGCAATGGCGCCCCGGCTGGTGTCCTCATATTCTATTATGTCTCTTGGGCATGCGACGTCCGGTGCGATGAAGCCAGCCTTTAATATTCCGTTACGCAGGGTGATCCTGATGGCTGCGGTGTCGCTGCATCCGGAGCTATCTATCACTTTTACTATATAGTTTGTGGTCACCACGGGGGATGCCATGGGATCGGCGCTGGCAGGGTTGGATAGTCCGGTGACCGGCGTCCAGGAATAGGTATTGCCTCCCGAAGCATGGAGCTGAACGGTCTGTCCATAACAGATGGATTGATCGGCGCTGGCATGTACGTTAGGACCTATGACCTTGGCTTTTGTGCTGTCTGTGACCTTGCATCCACCGAGGGTGTAGATCGTTGAATAATACCAGCCGCTGTCCGCCAGCGTAGGATGAAATATATGCGGATGCGACGAGTTGTCGAAATAGCCGTTAGGGCCTGTCAGGGTATAGGTAGCGCCTCCTTCCAGATCGAATACCAGGTCTCCGTCGGTGCAGGCGGGAGAGTTGCTGGTAAGGCTGTAATTGGAAGGCAGTCCATCCACCTCCACCTTAATGATATTGGAGACGTTGTTGCAGGCGAGGTCATTTATCTCTCCGGCCTCGGCGCCTCTCATCCTTATCAGAAAGGTGTCGGGTATGTTAAAGATGCGGTTGAGGTTGGGGCTGGTCTCGCCGGGTATGTCTGTCCAGGTATAGCCATCGTCCAGGCTCTGCTGCCATTGTACGGCCAGGTTGCCATAGCTGTCGTTGATCCATCCGGGGGTCAGCTGATAGTAGTGGTCGCTGGCATTGCTGCTCAGTACGACAGGGATGTTTCCTTCGAAGCAGGCAGAGGTCTTGACGGACTCGGGGTTGTTGACATTGACGATATTGAGATCCGGGCTGAGGCGGCTGACGAGAATATTGTCCAGGAGAAGCACTGCGTTGCAGTCTTTATAGACCGGGGCCGGGTTGACAATGATCTTTGCGACAACGTCGGTGATGCCGGCGGGCACATTGAAATTCACGCCATAAAAGAATGGAGGAGGCGACGCGCCGGAAGGATCATACCAACCGGGAAAAGCGGTGCCCTGGTCTCCGGCGCCTCCGATCTCGCCTGTCTGGTATGTCTTGATGACCGTGCCGGTGGTGGTCTCTATGCTAAAAGTAAGGATGGGGTGGAGGCATGTCGACGGCTTTGCATTGATGATCGGCGCCCAGAAGAGATAGGCATGGCTGCTGCAAAGGTTTTTTAGTGTATCGTAGAAGAGGAGCATGGGGGTCAGGCTGCCGTGAAAATTCGCCACCATCATATACCCGGAGTCGATGGGCTGGCGTACGCCATGGTAATAGTAATGACCGGCATCAAAATTGAAGTTTGGGTAATCGGGGCAGTTGAGTTTGGATTCGACCGTATAGTAGCCAGGGTCGGGACAGGACGAGGTGGTATAGCTCAGGCTGGTGTAACCAGTGGACAGGGGTGGTCCCGGATCGGTGGTCCCTCTGCCAAATGACAGGTTCAGGGCGTAACCCCAGGGTATGATCATCTGAGCTGTACAGCCTATGCGGTACAATACAAGCAGGTGTAATAGTAAGCAATATCTGATACAGCCCCTCAGCATTCATATGACAGTTGCCTATCAAGATACGCTATTTTTTCGAGGTGTTGGCTGTGCCGGCATAGGCGGTCAGCCTGGCATATGGAGTGAAAAGAAGGCCCATGTTACTGCTTGGCCATTATAACGGAAGGGTCAGATATATTGTTCAGCGGAGTGACGCGATAGCTGGGCGGGCGAGCGAGAAGGGGGACAGGTCGAAGCCCGTGTCATTCCCCAGGGCCATGTCGCTGAGGATCCTGCCTGTGAGGCTGCTGAATTTGAATCCATGACCTGAGCAGGGGCTTGCGATAATGATGTTGCCGAACTCCGGATGATAGTCAATGATAAAATTCTCGTCGGGAGTATTGGTATACATGCAGACGGCGGAAGACTTGAAGATGGGACTCATGCCCAGGTATTCCGTGGCGATGTCCTTCATTTCCTGAATCTCTTTCTGGCTGACATCCTGTGTCAGCTGATCGGGGTCGATGCTGCGGCCTCTGTGATGTGGAGCGATTTTGATGCCTGTGCCCAGATCGGGGAACCCATAGAACATCTTACCGGCTGTGTATTCCCAGATATAGATGGGCATATTGGCGGGCAGGAAGCGGTCGCGGTCGGGGGCATTGTCGTTTGCAAACCAGAAAAGGACCTGTCTTTTTACGGTGAGTGGGAGGGCGAAGGAGGACCCGGTGAGCAGGGGCTGTAGTCCCCGCAGCAGCTTGTTTGTCCATGCCCCGGCGGAAAGGACCAGGCTGCCTACACTGTATTTATCCTTTGTGGTGGTTATCTCTATGCTGTCGTTTGCGGGGGTGATCTTCAGGACCGGCTGATCGTAATGGATAGCGGCGCCCCGTGTAGCGGCCTGGTCAAGGAAGGTGCGGATACATTCTTCCGGGAAGAGAATGCCTGCTTCCTTTTCAAGGAGGCCTACCGTGTCGCCGTGTGGGCGAAAGGCGGGGAAACGCTGCCGGAGGGCAGCGGGGTCAAGGTATTCATAGGGTATGCCGTGTGTGTCTGCGCTGAGCTTTGAACCCCGGACCACGGCCGTGTCCTTATTGCCCAGCATGAGGCCGCGTGTCTTCAGAAAGAGCTTTTTACCGGAGACCCTTTCCAGCTTTTCCCATTCTTTATAGGCGGCCCGTAACAGCGGGACATATACAGGGTCCTCATAATAAGCCTGGCGGATGATGCGGCTTTCGCCGTGGGACGAACCGTGTGTATGCGGGGGCGTAAATCTGTCGATGCCAATGACCTTTCTACCTGTCCCGGACAAGTGATACAGCGTTGAGCTTCCATTGGCTCCCAGCCCTACTACCATACAATCAAATACCTGTGGCATGTACGATAAATATAGCATGAATGATCTATTTTGCCGTAAAAAAGATGGCAAGAAGAATAGGACTGCTGCTCTTATGCTGGGGGCTGTATTGCTGCACGGGTTTCTCCCAGACGCCGGTGATCTTCGACACGGACATGGGGCCAGATTATGATGACGTGGGTGCGATCGCACTGCTGCACGCTTTTGCAGACAGCGGTAAGATAAAGATCCTGGCCACGATGGCGAGCGACAAATACGAAGGAGTTGCGGCTGTTCTGAATCTTTTCAATACTTATTTTCATCGTCCGGAGATACCTGTCGGCGTTCCAAAAGGGAATGCGGTGGATCAGCGTGACTGGCAGCATTGGACGGATAGTATACTGCTCAAATATCCGCATGCAATTGTGCGGAACAGCGAAGCGCCGGATGCGGTGGCGTTATACCGGAAAATATTAGCCGGGCAAAAGGATCATAGTGTCGTCGTCATCACGGTGGGCTTTTTGACCAATCTTTCCGGACTATTGCGGAGCGGACCGGATGCCTATTCTTCGCTGAGCGGCGAAGATCTGGTGCGTAAGAAGGTAAAGGAGCTGGTGTCCATGGCGGGAAGCTTTCCTGCCGGAAAGGAGTTCAATATCCATCGGGATAGCGAGGCCAGCCGGTATGTATTCGGTCACTGGCCGGGGACTATTATATTCAGTGGTTTTGAGATCGGGAAGAAAATAAAATGTGGACTGCCCCTGGTGCACAATGAGCATATATGGAACAGCCCTGTCAAGGATGTATTTCGTATCAGCATTCCCCTGGCGGCGGAAGACAGCGCAGGGAGGATGAGCTGGGATGAGACGGCGGTGCTGGCAGGCGCTGGTGGATTTCAGCCTTACTATCATCTCCGGCCCGGGCGGATACGGGTGGCGGAAGATGGGAGCAATACATGGGATAGTAGCAGTAAAGGACAATTTTATTTGGTGGAGGCTGTGTCTCCGACGGCTGTGAGAGATATTATCGACAGATTGATGATGCATCGGCCGGAACCTTTTCCTGCACGAGTGTCCAGGATATTGTTTTTAGGCAATAGCATTACGTATGATGGTAAGTACATTGTAGACCTGGAGACTTATTTTACCATCCACTACCCTGAAAGACATTTTGAATTTATCAATGAGGGGCTTCCCAGCGAGACCGTGTCCGGGTTGTCCGAGCCGGGGCATGCGGGTGGAAAGTTTCCCAGGCCCGATGTTCATGAGCGGCTGTCGAGAGTGCTGGCCCTGACAAAGCCTGACCTGGTGTTTGTCTGTTATGGGATGAATGATGGGATCTACCTGCCATATGATGAGGGACGGTTTGCCAAATACAGGGAAGGAATGTTATGGCTGCATAAAGAGCTGGCTGCTACCGGCGCCCTGATCATACATCTGACGCCGCCTGTATTCGACGAGCAGAATGGAGGACATGGGGGGTATGCCGGGGTGCTGGACAGGTATTCCAGCTGGCTGCTGCAGCAAAGAGATTCTTTAGGGTGGAGCGTAGGCGATATTCATTTCCCCATGAAAAAATACCTGTTGGACCGCCGGGCGGCCAATCCTTCTTTTGCTTATGCTAAGGACGGGGTACATCCCGACAGCCTGGGACATTGGATCATGGCAAAGGCTGTGCTGAGCTATCTGGGGGAGAAGGAGGAGGCGGGGAGCGCCGCGGCAGCTTTTGAAAAGTACCCTGCGATCTTCCGCCTGGTAGGAGAGAAGCAGCAGATCATGAAAGATGCGTGGCTTACTACGGCGGGTCATAAGCGGCCTGGCATGAATACAGGCATGCCGTTGGAGGAGGCCAGGAAGAAAGAGGCGGAGCTGGACTCGGAGATCATGCGGGAACTACGGTGACTTCGATGCCCAGGCTTTCCAGGTCTTTTTTGTAATGTTCGGATATGCCGCTGTCGGTGATCACCTGGTCCACTTCTTCCAGGCCGCAGATGCGGCCAAACCCTCTCTTGCCAAACTTGGTGGAGTCTGAGAGGACGATGATCTTTTGAGATTGTGCGATCATCTGTTTGTTGAGCTGGGCTTCCATGGAGTTGGTAGTGGTGAGCCCCAGTTCCATGTCTATTCCATCTACGCCCAGGAACAGCTTGGTGCAGAAAAAATCATTCAGGATGCTTTGGGCATAGGGGCCTGTGACGGAGGAGGAGCTTTTGCGTAGAAATCCGCCGAGCTGTATCACTTCCACGTTGGAGTGTTTGATCAGCTCCATGGCTACGTTGAGCGCGGAGGTGACTACGGTGAGGCTCTCTTTTACCTGTATCTTTTTAGCCAGCGCCAGGACGGTAGTTCCCGAGGCGATGATGATGGAGTCGTTGGGTTCTATGAGATCAGCGGCGACGGTTGCAATGTCCGCCTTCTCCGAAGACTGTAATTTTTCTTTTTCATTCACCGGTCTGTCGACCGTATATGGATTGGAGGCATTGGCGCCTCCGTGTGTGCGAAAGAGTAAGTTTTTCTTTTCAAGCAGCTTCAGGTCTTTCCGTATGGTGACGGAGGAGACTTTCAATTCTTTACATAATTCCAATACGCTGACCCTTCCTTCGCGTTGCAGCTGATCCAGGATGAACTGGTGCCTGTCTGTTACCATAATATTCAAAGATATTGTTCTCTGTGCGAGTTTTCGAAAAATTTGGAATAGGGTAGATTAAATTTCGATTAGTTTCGAAATTATATTTTTTTATTTCAATATGCTTTTTTTAGTTTTGAATCTGAATAAATAGGAAATATTTCGAAACTAATGAACCAACTAAACTGTTTTGACCGTACCAATCAGCTCAACCGGCTGGATCAGGTGGAGGAGTGGGACATGATCGTCATCGGCGGGGGGGCAACGGGGCTGGGAGTCGCTGTGGATGCGGCCAGCAGGGGGTTTCGGGTCTTGCTGCTGGAGCAATCGGACTTTGCGAAGGGGACTTCCAGCCGGAGCACAAAGCTGGTTCATGGAGGGGTGCGATATTTGGCGCAGGGACAGATCAAGCTGGTATATGGGGCACTGCACGAGCGGGGCATTCTGCTGCAAAATGCATCTCATTTGGTTAGAAAACAATCGTTTATAATACCTTGTTACAGCTGGTTCGCACTGGCGAAGTACCTGGTGGGGCTGAAATTCTACCAAGCCCTTTCGGGACGTTTCAGTTTTGGAAAGGCCGGGTTTGTCAAACGAAAGGAGATGGCAGAGGTGTTGCCCGGCCTGAACAGGAAGGGGTTGAAAGGAGGAGTACGGTATTATGACGGTCAGTTCGACGATGCGCGGCTGGCGGTAGATCTGGCGATAACGGCTGCGGAGAAAGGCGGGGTGCTGTTGAATTACTGCAAGGTAGAGCGACTGTTGATGAAAGAAGGGAAGGTGGCTGGTGTAATGGCGCGGGATATGGAGACGAGCAGGGAGTACACATTGCGGGGGAAAGTAGTGGTGAATGCGACAGGTGTTTTTGTGGATGATATTTTGAAGATGGATGATCCGGCTGCCAGGCCGATGGTGAGACCCAGCCAGGGTGTGCACCTGATGCTCGATAAATCTTTTCTAAACAGTGATAGTGCATTGATGATCCCCAAGACATCGGATGGGCGGGTATTGTTTGCAGTGCCCTGGCATGAGCATGTGCTGGTGGGTACAACGGATACATTGATGGAGAAGCATTTGCTGGAGCCGCGTGCGTTGGAGGAGGAGATCGGTTTTATCCTGGCGACCATGGAGGAGTATTTAACGGCGCCACCCACACGGGAGGATGTGCTGAGCGTCTTTGCCGGTCTGCGTCCGCTGGCGGCGCCAAAGGAGGAGGGGCATTCTACGAAGGAGATATCGAGAGACCATAAATTGTTTGTGAACCGGTCGGGGCTGGTGACCATTACGGGTGGCAAGTGGACGACGTACCGCAAGATGGCGGAGGAGACGGTGGATAAGGTGATAGAGGTAGGAGGTTTGCGGCAGGTGGCGTGCAGGACGAAGGAATTGCGGATACATGGGTGCTGCCAGGCCGGGACCAATGATGTATGTCTGCCGGAGCCGGAGGAGCATATGGGTGTGTATGGGACGGACGGGGAGGCCATCAGGTCTTTGATGAAGGAGGAGCCTTCACTGGCAGCGCGGCTGGTGGAATGGCTGCCGTATACCGAGGCGGAGGTTGTGTGGGCGGTGCGGCGGGAGATGGCCAGGACCGTGGATGATGTGCTGGCGAGGAGACTGCGGATATTGTTCCTGGATGCGCAGGCTGCGTTGCGGGCGGCGCCAAGGGTGGCGGAGCTGGTGGCGGCGGAGCTGGGTTATGATGAACATTGGAAAAGAAAACAACTGATAGATTTCAACAGGCTGGCATATGGATATCTTCCTATGCCGGTGAAAAACTAAGATTGCATGCCGGAATTTATTTTATCGCTGGATCAGGGAACGACCAGCAGCCGTGCCATTGTATTTGACAGGAAAGGGAATTCGATGGCCCTATCACAGAAAGAATTTACCCAGCTATTCCCTCAGCCCGGGTGGGTAGAGCATGATCCCATGGAAATATGGTCCTCACAATTGTCGGTGGCTATTGAAGCCATTGCAAAAGCGGGCGTGACGCCGGGCGATATTGCCGCCATCGGCATTACCAATCAGCGGGAGACTACGATTTTATGGAATAGGGAAACGGGCCGGCCGGTGTACAATGCCATCGTATGGCAGGACAGGCGTACGTCGGATTATTGCAATGCATTGAAGGAAGCCGGTAAGGCGGATATGATACGGGCGCGAACGGGGCTTGTCATCGACGCTTATTTCTCGGCAACGAAGGTACGGTGGATGCTGGATCATGTGCCGGGTGTAAAGGAGCTGGCGAAGGAAGGCAAGCTGGCGTTTGGGACGGTGGATACATGGCTGCTGTGGAACCTGACGGACGGAAAAGTGCATGCCACGGATGTGACGAATGCCAGCCGTACGATGCTTTTCAACATTCATACGATGCAATGGGATGAAGAGCTGTTGAAGCTCTTCGATATTCCCGCGGGCATATTGCCGCAGGTGTGCTCGTCCAGCGAGGTGTATGGTCATACGGCGGGGAATGTGTGGGCTGCCAGGATCCCGATTGCGGGCATTGCGGGTGATCAGCAGTCCGCCTTGTTCGGGCAGATGTGTACGGAAGTTGGCATGGTCAAGAATACCTATGGAACGGGCTGTTTCCTCCTGATGAACATCGGGGATAAGCCTATCCTTTCCAGGAATAGTCTTGTGACGACGGTGGCCTGGAAGATCAATGGAGAGGTACGCTATGCGCTGGAAGGGAGCATTTTTATCGGTGGGGCTGTGGTGCAATGGCTGCGTGACGGGCTGGGAGTCATTGATTCTTCCGGAGAGGTGGAGGCTTTGGCGCGCGGCGTGCAGGATAATGGCGGGGTATATATGGTACCCGCCTTTACTGGTCTGGGCGCTCCGCACTGGCAGCAGCAGGCGCGGGGGATGATCACAGGGATCACGAGGGGGACGACGGCGGCGCATATCAGCCGTGCTGCGTTGGAGAGCATCGCCTTTCAGACAATGGAGGTAGTCCGGGCTATGGAGGCGGATGCAGGCGCTGCTATACAGGAGCTGCGTGTGGATGGAGGCGCTGTGGCAAATAATTTATTGATGCAATTCCAGGCCGATATCATGGGTGTGAAGGTGGTGCGTCCGAAGCTAACGGAAACGACGGCTATGGGGGCCGCTTATCTGGCAGGTCTTGCGGTGGGCTTTTGGAAGAGTGTGGAAGAGATCCGCCGGCAGTGGGGTATGGAGCGGAGCTTTCATCCTGACGGAGGAGCGAATGCGGGAGAGCTGATCTCGGGCTGGAATAAAGCTGTGGCGGCCTGTATAACATGGAGTGCATAAACTTTTAACTAACTACTATGACTGAATTTTCTGCTGAGCTGACAGGAACCTTTATCCTGATATTATTAGGCACCAGCGTGGTGGCCAATACCATTCTAAAAGGCACCAAGGGCAATAACGGAGGGTGGATCGTGATCACGACCGGCTGGGCGCTGGCGGTGTTTGCAGGGGTAGTGATCGCGGCGCCTTATAGTGGCGCTCATCTGAACCCGGCTGTAACGGTGGCGCTGGCGATTGCCGGTAAGTTCGCCTGGAGCAAGGTAGGGTCCTTCATACTGGCGCAATGTATCGGGGCCATACTGGGCGCTTTTGTCACATGGCTGGTATACAGAGATCATTTCAATGCAACGGAGGATGCCGGTGTGCAACTGGCGGTATTCAGCACTTCTCCCGCCATCAGGAATACCGTATTCAATCTGCTGAGCGAGATCGTCGGGACCTTCGTGCTGATCTTCGTCATTTTTTATTTCACCGATCCACAAATTAATGTGCGGGAATTGGACTCTCAGGGAAAAATGGTCCAATCCCCGCAATCCGCTAATGTCCGTCCTTCGGACGAGCCGCCTGTGGCGGCTCCTGTCGCGGCTCCTGCCGCGGAGCACAAGACGCCTATCGGAATGGGATCGTTAGGGGCATTGCCTGTAACGCTGCTGGTATGGGCTATCGGCCTGTCGCTGGGCGGTACGACGGGATATGCCATCAACCCTGCCAGGGACCTGGGTCCCCGTATCGTACACACGTTGATACCCATGCGCCATAAAGGCGCGAGCGGCTGGGGATATGCGTGGGTGCCTGTGATTGGCCCGTTCATCGGCGGGGCTATTGCCGCCTTGTTATTTATGTGGTTAAAACTCTAAAAACAGACATATGAAAAATCAACTGATACTAATGGCTGTTACTGGCCTGGTAGGCTGCGGGCTGGGGGCGTGCAAGACGTCTTCGAAGACGGGGTCCAAATCCTCTGTCTTTTTCAAAGTGGGACACCGGGGCACGCGAGGACTGATGCCGGAGAATACCATACCGGCCATGGAGAAAGGCATCGAGGTGGGCGCGAATACCGTAGAGCTGGATGTGCATATTTCCAAAGACGGTCAGGTGCTGGTATATCATGATGAGTCCTTTAACCCGGATTATACGAGCATGCCGGATGGAAGCGAGATCCCAAAAGAGGAGCGGAAGAAGTATACTTTCTATCAGATGAACTATCCTGAGATAAGGAAGTTCATCATCGGACGGAAGCCGTATGCCGGCTGGCCGCAGCAACAGCGGATGGATTGCTATACGCCCTTGCTCGGGGAGATGATCGACTCGGTGGAAGCTTTTGTCCGGGACCGCCATTTACCGCAGGTGTACTGGCTGGTGGAGATCAAATCCAAGGAAAAGACGGATGGATACGAGCAGCCCGCGCCGGAGGAGTTTGTGCGTTTGCTGCTGCCTGTTCTGGATGCGAGGCATCTGGGCAGCCGGCTGATCATACAGTCCTTCGACATGCGTCCCCTGCAGGTGATCCACCGGCAACGCCCCGACATCAAGCTGGGATTTCTTACGGATGACAAGAACAAGACCTTTGATGAAAATATTCGTGCGCTGGGTTTTATTCCCGCCTTTTATAACCCCAATTATCACCTTGTGACGGAGACGCTGATAAAGCAGTGTCATGACAAAAATATCCTTATCGCGCCCTGGACCGTGGAGACACAGGATATCATGGGTCAGATGAAGAGTCTGGGTGTGGATGGGATCATTACAGACTATCCCAATTTATTGAAATAAGCGTCATTACTCCTAACATAACAAACTTGCATTATGAAAATTATCATGCTACTGGTATTTGCTGCAGTTTATCTGCCTCTGCAGGCGCAGCAGATAACTGTTACCGGAAAGGTGCTTTCCGGAAAAGATCAAACTCCGCTGGCGGGTGTGAGCGTACAGACGTCAGCATCGCGGGGTACGGTGTCCCGGAATGACGGGAGCTTTACCGTACAGGCTGCCATGGGCGCTACTCTTCAGCTCAGTATGGAAGGCTATTTGCCGAAGGCGATCAAGATCTCGCGGGCGGATCTGGGTGTTATTATCCTGGACCCTACCCAAAAGTCGCTGGATTCTGTCGTCGTGGTAGGTTATGGAACACAGAAGAAGGTCAATCTTACCGGCGCGGTCACTACGGTGAACATGGAAGAGAAGCAGGGACAGCCTGTCACCAATGTGAGCAATGCGCTGCATGGCGTGCCGGGTCTTTTTGTCAATCTCAGCAACAGCCAGCCGGGGGTGGATCGCAGCACTATCCGTATCCGTGGCATCGGAACGCTGAACAATAATGATCCGCTGGTGCTGGTGGACGGGATCGAGTATTCCATGGATGAGCTGAATCCCGCGGACATTGCTACCATATCGGTGCTGAAGGATGCGTCGGCGGCCATCTATGGTTCGAGGGCTGCCAATGGGGTTATCCTGGTGACCACCAAGAAGGGGCAGGGTGCTGCAAAAGTGAGCTACAACTACTATTACGGCAAGCAAAAGACCACTTTTATGCCGGATGCTATCTGGGATCCCATCGCTTATATGAAGCTGAAGAACCAGGCGGAGCTGAATGAAGGGAAGACGGCGGTGGATTATTCCGATGCGGACATTGCGGAATATCAGAATGGGATGAAGACCGATCCGTATACCTACCCGGCTAGTAACTGGTTTGACATTGGGCTTGATAACGGGGTGATACAAAAGCACGATGTGAGCGTTGCGGGAAGCTCGGATAAGTACCAGTACAGGTTCTCGCTGGGGTATCTGTCCAGGAGCGGGGTTATTATCGGTCCGAACGACCATGAAAAGAAATACTCCATCGGGCTGAACACCTCCGTAAATGTCACGAAACGGCTGAAGATCGGATTGAATCTGGATGGCTACTATCGCACCTACAATCAACCTTTTTATAATTCTTACTGGCAGTATCTTACCCGGACGCTGCCTATTCTGACCGATACGCTGAAAGATGGCCGTTATGGGAATTCCTGGCTTCGTACGCCGGGAAGGAATAACTGGGAGAACCCGCGTATGATCGCCAATACGGGGTACAGCAGAAAGCTGGTGCAGCGATTTCTCGTGTCCACCTTTTTGGATTATAAGCTGCCTTTCGACATAACCTATCATGCGCAGTTCGGTGCGGATAAATATGATGGATTGCTGGACGAATTTACGCCGCAAGTGCAAACGTTCAATCCCAAGACGCTGGCGGCAACGAACTGGAACAGCCCGGCTACGGCGCCGCGTGCGAGCGAGACGGACTATAACAACCTGTCGATACATTTCTACAATACCTTGAACTGGCTGCATACGTTTGCGGGCAGTCATCATGTGGGAGCCATGCTGGGGGCCAGCTATGATAATTTTGGAACAAGCCAGTTCGCCGGGGCCATGACGGGTTATCTGGACGCCACGCTGACTGCGCTGGATGCGGGTACGATCCGATATGCCACGTCGGGTAATGGTACGACGGATGTGCTGGAGTCGTATTTCGGTCGATTAAACTACGACTATGACGGTAAGTATCTGCTGGAGGCTACTTTCCGGAATGATGGTTCTTCGCGATTTGCCGAGGGGCATCGCTGGGGATTTTTCCCGTCGGTGAGCGCCGGGTGGAGGATCGACCGGGAGAAATTTTTTGGGCAGGGAGATATGTTCCAGCTGTTGAAGCTAAGGGCTTCCGTAGGGAAGCTGGGTAACCAGGCGGTGCCGTTGTACAGCTATGAAAATGCCATCGTGCTGGGACAGAATTATGCATTCGGGGGAGTATTGCAATCCGGTGCGGCGGCTACTACCTACAGCGATCCGAATATCTCCTGGGAGACGACCACGACCTATAACGTGGGTGTGGATGCGGAACTGCTGAAGAGCCTTAGCGTTACCATCGATGCCTATAAGAAGCGGACAACGGGCATTCTTCGCACCGTGAACATCCCTTCACAGGTGGGGGGATTAAAAGGCCCGCAGGAGAATATCGGGACAATGGATAACACCGGCATAGAGCTGTCGGTAAGATACAGGAATCATGTTGGGGAAGTCGGATATGGCGTATTCGGCACATTGAGCTATAATAAGAACAAGGTGGTGGATATTGCCGGACAGATACTGTACAATTACAACTCAAGCATATCCACGATCACGAAGGCGGGGTATCCCATCGATGCTTTTTATCTGCTCCATGCCACGGGCATTTTCCAAAGCAATGACGAAGTGGCGGCTGCTCCTTATCAAAGCGCCGCTACCCGTGCGGGTTATCTCAAGTTCGAGGATGTGAACAAGGATGGCATTATCAATGGGGATGACCGCAAGATCATACCGACCTCTACGGTGATACCCAAGTATAGCTATGGATTTGGGCTGGACCTGGATTACAAGGGGCTCTCGTTGTCGGCGGTGTTCCAGGGCGTAGCGGGTATCAAGGTATATCCCACGGCCAATATGGCATTCCCTTTCAACAATGGTGCGAACGCTACGAAGGAGTGGCTCACCGATGCATGGACGCCTACGCATACCAATGCCCGTCTGCCTATTGTTACGGAGAGCACGGGGAATGCGGATAATTTCCAGGCTTCCGACTTCTGGCTGCGGAGCGGGGCCTATCTGCGGCTGAAGGATATACAGCTGAGCTATGCATTGCCGAAGAAGTGGCTGAACCTGGCGAAGATCAGCAGGGTATCGGTGTTCGTGAATGCGGAGAACTGGGTGACTTTCTGCAAGTACAGGGATTTCGATCCTGAATCGCTTCTGAATGCCAACACGCTGTATACTTATCCTATGCTGAAAACGATCAGCGGCGGGGTCAACGTCAATTTTTAAAAGCTTAAAGAAAACTCAGATGAAAAATATATGCATTATTATAGGGGTTGTTTCTTTCGGGATGCTGACGGGCAGCTGTAATAAGAGCCTGTTGAATACTTCGCCCAAGGATCAATATGTTGAAAGCAATTTTTGGGAATCGCAGGCGGCTGCCCAGGCAGCGTTGTCAGCCTGCTATGGAGTGATGACCGGATCGGGGCTTTGGGGTGGCGATGCTACGCCGCTGTTCGAGGAAGGGGCGTCTCCCAATGCGTATGATTATGACAATACGATGGGGTTCAATCTCATTGCGGAAGGATTGCAGTCGGCCAGCAGCTCCGGTATCATTCCTGGCCGGTGGAAGGCCTGTTATACGGGTATCGGGCGGTGCAATACTTTTTTGGTAAAGGTGGATGAGGTGACCATGGACGGTGCGCTGAAGGCGAGGATGAAGGGGGAGGCGTATTTTCTCCGTGCCTTGTATTATTTCACGTTGCAGAATTATTATGGAGCGGTGCCGTTGATCCTGGATCCGCCGGATCGCGGGACGCAGGCGAGTGTGACGAGGACGGACAGGAAGGATGTGATCGCAAAGGTGCTTTCGGACCTGGATAGTGCGGCGGCAGCGCTGCCGTTGAAGTATTCCGGAGGGGATGTGGGCAGGGCTACAAAGGGAGCAGCGATGGCGTTGAAGGCAAAAGTATTGTTATGGGAGGCGAGTCCGTTGTTTGCGGGAGCGAGTGATCCTGCCAAGTGGCAGGCCGCCGCGGATGCGGCGCAGGCGGTGATGAACCTGGCTGGCACCGGCTACGGTTTATATGCGGACTACCGGGCATTATTTCTGCCGCAGAATGAGAACAATAAGGAAGTGATCTTCGATGTACAGTTCATTTATCCGGATCTGGGCAATTCGTTCGACCTGATCGATAAGCAATATAATACCAATGCGCCGCTGCTGGATATTGCCAATGCCTATGATATGAACAATGGTCTGCCTATTACAGATCCGGCATCGGGGTTTGATCCCGCGCATCCATATGCCAACCGGGATCCCCGTCTGTATCAGACGATCGTATTCCCCGGGGATACGTTTATGACCGTGCCGGTGACTCCTACGCGATTTGCCATTACGGGTTATGGCTTAAAGAAATACAGTATTTATGATAAGGGGGCCCCTCCTGCGGGGAAGAGTGATCTGAAGGGTGGACAGTCGGAAACAAACTATATTCTTTTGCGCTATGCGGATGTGCTGCTGATGTATGCGGAAGCGAAAAATGAAGCAGTGGGGCCGGACGCCACGGTCTTCACCGCCTTGAACGCCGTGCGGAAGCGGGCAGGGATGCCGGATATATCGACGGCATTGACGCAGGATTCGCTGCGGACCGTGATCCGGCATGAGCGCCGGGTGGAATTTGCCGGAGAGGGAATGTATTACAATGACATTCGCCGGTGGAAGACTGCCGAGCAGGTGTTGGGGCAGCCGATCTATAAATATGACGGCAGCAAGCTGGAGACGCGAAAGTTCGATGCTACCAGGGATTACTGGTGGCCGATACCGCAGACGGAGAGGGATCTGAATCCGAACCTGACGCAGAATGATAAATACTGACGATCATTTGCCTCCCCCCGGCTGACCGCCGGGTGGGAGACAAAAAAATGATCCGCGACCCGTGAAGTAAAGTATACCATTGCAAATGGTCAGGGTAGAGGGGCGTTCAGGTGTATGGATGAGCTGCTGTAGTGTGCCGTTGGGAGCGTATTTGTAAATATCTCCGTCGGCGATCCAGACATTGCCTTGCTCGTCGGGGATGGCGCTAAACTCACCTTTTTCGGCAAAGTATTTCAGGTCGGAAAGATAACCTTTTGCGTCTACCTGTAATTTGACCGTGCGTTTATCATATTCATCTACTGCGTACAGGGGGCGGCCGGGAAAGGCTTCTACCAGGGCGCATGACCTGGCCAGGTCATAGCAGATGGGGATGATGGTCCGTCCATCCGGGGCCACCCAGCAGGAGTCGGCTTTGCGGATGGAGATCTGGTTGAAGTCATGAAAGTCCCGCCATCTGTTGGATGGATAGAGGGCTTTGCAGATGTTGTCGACGGAGCCCATGGGGGCTATGTCCAATTTTTTTATCGACTCGTCGGGTCTGTTGGGATCGATGGAATAGACAAAGGTGGCAAAGCCGGAGTTGCCCCAGCCGCTAAAGGAGGTACCACCGGCGTCGGGTGGGTTTTGGAAGCTTTCCTGCCGGCCGCTGACCAGGAAGCCCGGTTGTGGGTTGTATCTGAATACTACGAGCAGATTGTCGTTGGCGTCGCAGGCCAGGGAAAGAGGTTCCCAGGGGAAGTCGGCCAGCAGCTGGAGGGATCGGGTCGTTGCGGACCATTTGTAGATGCGCTTCATCCGCTGTTCAGCGAAATAGATGTTTCCTTTGGAGTCGTGACAGGAGCCGAGGGCGAATTCGAAGCCTTTTGCCAACAATTGAGCGGGGGATGGGGTGGGCGCCGTGGCGGGGCCGGCGGCTGATGTTGCGGAGGTTCCTGCCGCTGGGATTTCGGCCGGCTTACGGGTGGTGCCTGTGATGAACAGCCGGGAAAACTCCGTGGGTCTGACTTCTGTATTCGTATTGATATCATACAGCGAATTGTCCGTCGTATATTTGATCTGGCTGTAGTTGTGTACGTTGAGGAGCTCGATGTTCCTGCAATCCCAGGTGCGGATAGCGTATGGGTAGGGGACTTTGACGCGGATGACACGGAACATGTACAGGTTGGCGAAGCTCATATCATGGCAGCTCTGCATCTCCATGGGCTGGCTTTCCGAGCTTTCGCGGCTTTCTTCTTCCAGTTGAAGCGCATAGACATTCCAGTTGGCAACATTGTTGAACCGGACCTCGTTGCGGACATGATGTTCTACTGAGAGCGCATAAATTCTTCCACGGGTGGATGTATTGCTGGCATAGAATCCCGACGTGGCGAAGGTGCTGGCGGACCATATGTTCTTGAAGATGCCGCCGCCGTTGTCGGTCACCCAGCAGCTCCAGTATTGGGTGTCCCATGTCTGTGGTCCGCTGCCGTCATAAGGGCGTACTGCCTGTGGGTTCTCCCATTGCCAGGGGACTTTTGGACCGGGCCGCATGGTGCCATGGCCGCCGATGAATTTTACGTCATCGATCATGGAGTTCTCCCCGGCCTGCCATTTGCAGGCTACGGCGCCGAAGTTGTTCTCTCCCGTGTACAGGCCAATTCCTGTAAGGATATTCGTACCTCCCTGGGGGGCTTCGATCATTGCCCGTGGCGGTCCGAACCCTCCAAAGAAAGGGGCGTCTTCTTTCAGGGCGAAATGGGTGGCCATGGGATGGAGACCTATGAGGATGGTATTGGGCTTCAGGTGGATGGTTGCGGTGACCCTATAAGCGCCCTGTGGTACATAAATGACCGGGTGCTCGTCGATGGCTTTCTGGATGGCCTTTGTATCGTCCGTGAGGCCGTCGCCTGCTGCTCCCAATGTTTTCAGATTGACCCATTCTTTTACTGCAGGCAGAGAGGGTATGTCGCTGGCGGCAGGGGCGGGCATGGTCTTTAGGGCGGTGACCTCCATGTCTGTTCGATATTTTGCATCCTTGTCAAGGTCATCCATCTGCAGGCCATAGACGAGCCGTTGGACCTTATAGATGGGGGCCGGGGCTTTTGTGGTCGTATCGGCTTTGGGATAATGGATAAGGATGGGCGTGTTGCGGCAGACGAGGTTGCGAATATTGAGCTGCATATTGGCATTGTCCTCGTCGCTCAGGGTCAGCGCGGGGCCGGAGATATTCTCGAACCGGCAATCAGTCAGAAATAATTTCTCCCAATAATTGGGTGTCACCTGTATGACGGAGGGGGTATTCTTTACCTGCATGCGGACGATGGTGAAGCCGGCCTCCTGTGTTTTTATGGCTGTCTGCCGCTGGCCCTCGAAATAGGTGTCGAGCATCATGAACTGCCATCCGGGGGAAGCTTTTGTCGTATAGATGCCGTACTCGCCGCCAAAAAATTTCACATCCTCTATCATATTACCCACGTCGAACAGACCGGCCCGGCCCTTGCCAATGTCGATGTTGCAGTGGGCCACGAAGCTGTGCTGGGCAAAGTGGGTCCTGAGCGCAACGGCGGCGGGGTTGCCATCGTCTATTTTCAGGTCGATGTTGGAAAGGGCGCTGTAGAAGGTGCCTGCGCCGGCGTCATGGACTGTGCCCGTGGAGTCGACGGGGCTGCTGGTGAACCAGAACATATAGCTGGCCCTGCCCTTGTCTTTCGGGTTTTCCTCCTGAAATCCCGGGGCGTTCTTTTTCAATATGACGAGAGGGCGGTGAGCGCCATAGCCTATCAGGCGGATGGCGGCAGGGATATAAATGGTTTTTGAGATCGTGTAGGTCCCTTCGGGGATAAAGAGAACGCCAAAGTTTCTTTCCTTTTTTAGCTGGTCGATGGCTGTCTGCAGCTGAGTGGAGACGTCCGTCCGGCTGTCGGTCCGGCCATCGGGCATGAAATAAGCCGCGGCCGGGTCATCGATCTTTTGTGTGTAGATGGAGATGCCGGGGGTGAACTGGGCATGGGAATACAGGGTGGCTGTGAGCAGGGCAATCGAGAGGAAAAACTTTACCATGAGTGTTGAATTTGGCCGGCGGACCGGGGGCCTGCCGATCAGACAAGTTATGCAAAATAGCTATGAAATACAGCGATGTGGAGGTGGTGACGTACTTTTGACGTAGTATGATAAATATGTCAAACTTTTTATTAGAACCGATAGGGGTTATTCAATCGGCTATTAAGGACAGAGAGAAATCGCCGAAACAGGGATATGAAGGGGCGCCGGATGTATGGCTGCATGTGCACGAAAAGTTTGCAGCGGCCTTGGAGGGCACGGTGCAGGGGGACGAAGTTATCCTGATCACCTGGTTCCATCGATCTCACCGGGATGTGCTTGCCGTGCATCCGCGGGGCGACAAAAGGAATCCGCTGACCGGCGTCTTTGCCACCCGAAGTCCGGACAGGCCTAATCCGTTGGGGTTGCACCGGGTGAAGGTGCTGGAAATAAAGGGGACTTCCCTTAAAGTGGGACCACTGGAAGCCATCGACGGGACGCCGGTGGTGGATATCAAGCCTGTGCTGGAAGCGTCGAAGGATGCGTGAGGGGACGAGAGGGAGCTTCCGCCGTGCAGACCTTTTATCTGGCGTCCACTTCGAGCACGGTGATGGACCAGGGAGGCAGTGTTCTGGTAAAGCTTTTTCCCAATCCTTTTATGGCTGACTGTATCGGGACGATCTTATCCGGCTGGGTGATCGTATTGGTATCTTCAGGGCTATCGGCCTTCAATACCCATTCAACGCCATTGCGGGCCACTTTTGTAGAGCCGTCCAGATCGATCCTGACGGGTTGTGGGTTTGCCTGAGCATTTACCATTTTTATGTAGACCTGACCCTTCCGGCTGTCACGGGTAGCTACAAAGAACAAGGCGTCGATGGTCTTGGGCTGTACACCAGCTGCGGAATCTTTTGCCGTAAGCTTTTGCCGCTGTGTAGGGACATTTTCGGATGTGATCCTGACGACGCTGTCACCGATGTGTGTGCTGAACAGCTTTTGAGCGTGATAGGAGGGCGAGCCAAAAGAGGTGAGCGCATCATAACCGATGAGATCGCTCCGCCACTGCATACCACCGGGATTTACGTTTACAAACAGCGGGGCATAGCTGGCCATGATCACGAGGTCGGAATTCCTTTCCATTCCTGTCATCCAGGCTGCGTCACCCAGTGCGGAATTGAAGTTTGTCGTTGGATAGCCTTCTCTTGTCGCCCATTCGCCCACGAATACTTTTGGACCGTTGCGATCGTAGCTGTCGTATTGTTTGGCGTTTTCTTCCATCTGCCAGGCGTTGCGGTAATAGTGTTCATCTACTATCTCCGTCCTTCCTTTTGGCGCGGGGAATCGTGCGCCAAGAAAGTCTTTACCGCCTACTGTAGAAATGATCTGCAGTGCAGGATATTTTGCTTTTATCGCGTCATAAAATTGAGCATAACGACCTTCATAGCTACCGGACATATCGAATCCATCTTCATTGCCTATCTCGATATATTTCAATTTGAACGGGCTGGGATGCCCGTCCTTTGCACGTCGGGCGCCCCATTTTGTATTTACATCACCTGTTACGTACTCGATCTCGTCCAGGGCATCGTCTACGAATGGCTGTAATAAAGGTCCTGCTTCCAGGTAATCCCTGTTAAGCGTATAGCCGGCGAATACGGCCAGCAGCGGTTCCATATTCAGGTCTTCGCACCATTCCAGGAATTCCAATAATCCCATCCCATCGGTGGAGCGGTAATTCCAGGGACTGAGATGACCCGGGCGTTGTTCTATGGGACCGATGGTCTTTTTCCAGTCAAACCGGGTGGAGAACATATGTCCTTCCAGGTAGTTGCCTCCCGGGAAGCGCAGGAAGGCCGGATGCATATCCGCCAGCAGCTGCATAATATCCTGTCTGTTGCCATTGGAGCGTCCTTTAAAAGTAGGCGGAAAGAGCGATACGAGGCTGAACCAGTAGCTGCCCTGTTTGGTGGCGGAGATGACGAAACGTGCGTCCTTTGCAGGCTGTACGTTACTTATGGTGGTGAGCGAAAAGGTATATTTTTTCCATTGAGTGGTCAGACCCTTCACCTGTGTCGAAGCGTAAACTGTCTTCCCATCCGGACTTTCGAGGCTAATAGTCAGAAATTGATCTTCCGAGCCTGACCATCTGGCGTAGAGGCTTCCCTCATAAGTTACTGAGGGCCGTATGGGGATGCCCCAATAACCTTCGTTGGAGACGGCTGTTCTGCTCCCCTCCTTTTCAATGTTAAGGAGGAGAGAAACGGGAAGCGCGCTATTGACGGGCTCTTTCTTGTCGAGAGAAATGGTGCATTTGGCATCGGGGCTCTGTATGGCCGACCAGAAGGCGACGACTTTCGAAGAGTCCCGGAAATTGCGATTGCGTATCAGCTCGCCATAAAGACCACCGTCGTAGGAAAAGTTGATCTCTTCCGTCATCAAACCGTAGAGACGGGGACTAACCGGGGAGCCAGCCTCGTTCATGTGAAGGGACAGCGTGGCGGGTGTTTGCGCCGGCAGCCGGGTGGTCAAAAAAAGTAAAGCAGCAAGCAGGATATTCCGATATGGCATAGCTGGGTGTATTAAGTGTTAATTTAACATTTATTGCAATTTAGGGAAAATGGCCGGTTCTTCCTTTATTAATTCCTAAGTAGATATACTTAATATTTTATAAAAAAGGGCCAGGGCTCTTTCCGGAGTATGTGTCGGCGGGTAAATGACGTTATAAATGAGTTATGCTTCACCGTCTGAGCCATTGTCTGACTGTATCTTTTATGTGCCTTTTTGCGTCGCCGCTGCATGCCCAGTCCCCTCTATCGTCCGAAGATCTGTTCAGACAGGCCCGTTCGCTGGCCTTTGATGCACATGATCATCCGGCCGCCATACAACGGCTAAAGGAAGCGCTTGCGCTGAGTCCGGCTGATCCCGATATGCTTATTTTTCTGGGAAGACTGTATACCTGGAGTCAGCAGGCTGACAGCGCCCGTAGGGTCTTTGACCGGGTATTGCGGGAGCATCCCGACTATGAGGATGGGTATCTTGCCGCCGCCGACCTGGAATACTGGAATGACAGCAGCGCCCGTGCGCTGGCCATTTGCTCGGAGGGTCTGCAGCATCATCCGCAGTCGGCGCCCCTGCTGAAACGGAGGGCCTCCGTCCTTTCGGGACTCCATCGTTATAGTGAGGCGAGGGCGGCGGCGGACAGTGCGTTGAAGATAGATCCAAAGAATACAGAGGTCCGGGCCCTTTTGATGAGGATCAGGGATTACACGGCCGGCAATAAGATCGGCGTCTCCTATGATTATGTTTATTTCGACCGTCAGTATAATGACCCCTGGCACCTGGTAAGCATCGACTATAGCCGTCAGACGAAGATGGGAAGCATTATCGGGCGTGTGAATTATGCGAACAGGTTCCGCAGCAGTGGCGTACAGGGTGAGATAGAAGCCTATCCACATATTTCCCGGGTCTTTTACGCTTATGTCAATGCCGGCTATTCTGCTGATGAGGGGATATTTCCCCGGTGGCGCGCCGGAGCTTCGCTGTATGCCAACCTGCCACATGCCTTCGAGGTGGATGGAGGGTTGCGTTATTTGTATTTTGGCTCCAATACCTGGATCTATACTTTCTCCGCCGGCAAATACTATAAGAGCTATTGGTTCAATGCCCGGGCCTATCTCGTACCGGGTGGAAGCTCCATATCACAATCGTTGACGCTGACGGGGCGCTGGTATTTTGGCGGAGCTGACGACTATCTTCACCTGTCGCTTGGGACGGGTATCTCGCCTGATGACAGGGGCAATAATCAGCAGCTGGCGTCCACCTATTCGCTGAAATCGCAAAAGACAGAGGCCGGTTGGCGCCAGTCCATAGCCCGGCTCAATATTCTTTACGTCAACGTACAGTGGCTGGACCAGGAATATCTACCCAAGACGCATGGCAACCAGGTGGATGTCACGATAGGCTACCAACGAAGATTCTAGCGCACATGAAAAGAAAAAAAATCATACTGTTGTCGATCATAGCGGTGCTGCTCTTACCTTTTTGGATGTGGATGGCCTGGTGGCTGACGCCCAAGAGAAAGCTGACAGTGGCAATCGTAGACAAGACTGTGCTGGACAGGAGCGGACAAGAGCATATCTCTTTCGACTGGGTGCTGAACCAGCAACGATTTACAAAAAATCGCCGCGCATTGTATTCTCCTGATCATGACTATTTTGGATTTTTCCCGGGCAGCGACGATCATTATCGTATAAAGGGACTTGAGCGGATGGGAGTAGACCGGCTGCAGCAGCTGGCCAGCGATGCGGATATGGCCTATTTTACGGATACCTATGGCGTAGAATTCCAGAAGACGGCTTCTCAGGGGAATGTAACCCGTCTTCCGGAACGATCTAATGTCTGTCCTTCGGACAACGAACCTCCGGTTCGTTCTGACCAAGAATGGTACAAGAAGGTACCGGATAATGAACGGTCCGAGATTCTTTATGGAGGGATGAGCATGCAGGATATTGAATTTTTGAAAGAGATGAAGGCCCGTCATAAGCTGATGATCGCCGAGTTCAACGCCATCGGATCACCGACGCAGGCGGATGTCCGTCATCAGTTCGAGGATCTCTTCGGACTACATTGGAGTGGCTGGACGGTCCGTTATTTTAGCTCGCTGGATACGGCGATCAACCGGGAATTGCCGCATTGGCTGACGGGGCAGTACCGGCAGCAGCATGGAGGGGCATGGCCCTTTCATAAAGACGGTATTGTATGGGTGAATAATGCGGGGGGCATCGTCATATTGGAAAATGTCACCGACCTGGTCAGTCCCTTGCCGGAGATAGCTGCCCGGCAGGCGGGTTTGCAGGACCTCGATCTGCCCGCTTTTGCGAAATATCCTTTTTGGTTCGATGTGATCGATGAGGATACGGCCCGTGGCGAGGCAGGGCCCAATGAGGTAGCGGCGGAATTCGTGATACATGCCAATGCGCGTGGAGAAGATCTTCTGCGTCAGAACCATATACCTGTACGGTGTCCTGCCGTACTGCGGCATAAAGGGCCGGACTACGGCTTTTATTATTTTTCAGGAGATTTCTGCGATAACCCCCTTTCTTTCGGGACTTCCTATTTCAAAGGCATCGGATGGTTCAAGGGGCTCTTCTACAACGACAACGATGCTGGTGAAAGAAAAAGTTTTTTCTGGAACTTTTACCGTCCCATGATGACCCGGATACTGGAAGATGAATACAAGCACATCTCATCGGGACATTGAGTCCGGCAGTAAGCTTTTTGCCTGGAGCCACCTGTCATTCCGTTGCTTATAGGCATCCATCAGTCCCATCATTTCTTCGAGGAGGGACTTATCCGATACAGCCTCTTCTTCCAATCCATCCTTTAATCGGAATACCGTCGTATTGTTGAGGTGCAGGTCGCCTTTGATGTAATCGACGAGATCCGTCTTGGTCTGCATCAGCGGATAGCTGTGTATATTCCTGAATGCTCTGGCTGTATCCAGGCCATCGCCCATCCAGGTGACTGCTGATGGAAGCCGCCATCCATAGGTATGTCCAAGCCAGGTCAGCAGACTGGGCGTAATATCAAAATGGGTGGATACGGAAGAGAACCGCGCATGCCTGGTCAGCATGGGTGAGTAAATGAGCAGGGGAACGTGGAAGCGATCGATCTTGTCGCGCATGGGTATCTCCGGCATACGGTGATCGCCCGTGATGAGGAAGACGGTGTGATCGAAGTCCTTTCGTTTTGCAAACGCGGTGAAAAAATCCCGGAGCGACTGATCCGTGTACAGGATGCTGGCGTATTGGTCCTTATAATGCCGATGCTCCCGCATCTCGTCTTCCGTAAATCCAAGCTCTTTCATACGCAGCTCAAAGCGATGGTTGTATCCTACCGGATCGTTGAGCAGGAAGGGGCTATGCGTAGAGACTGTGAGGATGACACTGAGCTGGGGTGACTTGCTGTCCTCCGGCCTGGAATCCAGCCAGCGTCTGAAAAGCGACTGGTCATTATAGCCCCAGGTAAATCCGTCGGTAGCCGGTATTCGCGTATAGCCTGACGGAAAGGTAGCGCCATCGTTCAGCTCATCGATACCCGTCCGGTGCAGAAAGAGATCCATGTTGTCAAAGTGAGCGTCTCCGCCGTAATAAAAGCTGCTGTGGTAGCCATTGGCCCTGAGAAGGTTGACCAATGAGAAATGAGGAGGCATATCATTGCCCAGCTCGAGAAAGCCATTCCTGGCAAAAGGCAGGGACCCGAGCACAGACGAAAGAACGGCGAATGTCCTGCCGCCCTCGCTAAGGAAATTGTCCCAATACAGGCTGGTTTGAGATAAGGAGTCCAGGAAGGGAGTAAAATTTCCAAGGTAGGCATGTTCGTTTGTAAATGCTCTGCCTAATCCTTCCACGAGGATCAGGACAATGTTGGGGGGTGTTGCGCTCCTGTTGATGAAGGGCGTCAGCAAATCGGCGGTGCTGTCCTGGTACAGGAAGGGGTATGACGCCGGGTCGATGTAATGCCGTTGGGGGAGGCCTGCCATGGAGGACTGGTCGTCGGGCATGTAGCTGTCTGCATAGATGTCAGTTTCCGTGTGGTCGTGAAAGAAATGTTCCCAGGACCTGTCGACAAAAAAGCTGAATTTGTCGGTGAGGAGATTGCGGGTGAATTCAGTGCTGCCGGATGTGATATCCGGACGGCCGGTGAATGTGAGTATTATGCCTACGGTGATTATGGACAAAGTGGCTATAGCCGGAACTTTTAGTTTTTTCCTGCTGATGCGGAAGAGCAGGCATTGGAGGACAAGGAGGACTATGAGCAGGAGGATGAACTGCCAGGCGATACCGCCCGCTGCGCCCACGGTCTGCTGTATATCCTTCCATGAGTATCCGTATAGGTCGGCGCCGAGAGGGACCAACGCCTTTGAAAAGTAATTTATCAGGAGCAGATGAGCGATAAGCAGTATCAGGAAGATGCCCTGGAGCATTCTCAAGGCCAGGCGGGGAGAAACAAAACTTCCGATAAGGAAGAGGGCAAGAAGCCAGGGAACTATGAACAACCAGCCGATGGTCGTGTTCAGGCAGGCTATGGCCATGGCGAGGGGCCCATTTAGCCCCAGTTCATGTGCTGCCATGCTGTATGCTATTTCTCCTATGGCAAGGACCCATAACAGGATCAATGCGGCTATTGCCGTGGCGGCGAAGACGGCAAGCGACTGGATGAAGTTCTCTTTACGCATTGGCGTTGGTTTTTTTCCCGGCGAAGCCCTGCCGGCTCATTTCTCCCCAGCTATTTTTCTTTCGCAGAAGGTCGATGTTGCCCCGGATGGCCGACCATACGACGAAAGGATGGAAAATAAAGGGCTCCAATATGGCTGTCAATACTAGTTTTAGAATATCGGATGACTTGTTGTACTGGTTGTATGTCAGCACTTCCATGAGTATGGCAAAGATCGAATAGAGGATGCCGAAGGAAAGGATAAAACCCAGCAGCGAGAAGAACATGGGCCAGTCGATGTATCCCAGAAGAGCTGCTATCAGCATGCAGATCAGCCCGGCGAATTCTACCAGCGGAGCCATGAGCTCGAATAGCAGCCAGTAAGGGTAGGATAGCATACCAAGTATATGATAGTTTGGGTTTAGACACATTTTCTTGTGCATGCTAAGGGTTTCAATGGTGCCTCTTGTCCACCGGTTGCGTTGGCGACCCAGGATCTTATAGGAGGAAGGGGCTTCCGTCCAGCACAAGGGGTCGGGGATATAAGTGACCTTATATGGGATCTTCTTCTCTTCCATATATCGGCGCATGCGGACCACCAGCTCCATATCTTCTCCGACTGTAGCATGGTTGTATCCTCCGCAGGCTATGACAATCTCCTTGTCGAAGGCGCCGAATGCACCGGAGATAAGCAACAGAGCGTTGATCCTGCTCCAGGCCATGCGCCCCAGGAGAAAGGCGCGAATATATTCCAGTGTCTGGGCCCTGGGCAGGAAGGTGTCGGGGAGATGGACCTTTACCAGCCGGCCGTTGCGGATCTCGCAGGAGTTGGCGATCCTGACGACGCCGCCGGAGGCGATGACCCGGCTGCCTGTTGTGTCCAGAAAAGGTTTGGCCATTTTCAGCAAGGCGTCCTGCTCGATGATGCAGTCGACGTCGATGCATACGATGTATCCCTTTGAAGATACGTTGATGCCCACGTTCAGGGCATCCGCCTTGCCGCCATTGACCTTGTCTACGACGATGAGCTTATGAAAGACCGGATTGGTGCTTTTATAGACGCCTCTTACGTCCTTGGTGGGGATGGATCTTTTTACGAAAAAATCTATTTTTTTCAGGTGGTAGGCGTCAATGAGCTTTTGGAGGCAGTCGTCTTTGCTGCCGTCGTTGATGACGATGAGCTCCAGGTTGCGGTAATGAATGGAGAGAAGGGATCGGACGTTGTCGACTATAGTGGCGCCTTCGTTATAAGCGGGAGCCAGGATACTTATTCCCGGGGCCTGTGGGGAGCTTGCCAGGATGCTATAGTCCGTGAATGAGGCCGAGCGGAGGTATCTTCTGATCTCTATGATGGCGAAGATGGCGATCAGCAGATAGGACAGAAGAAGAACGATGGAATAGAGCCATAGGCCATATTGAAAAAATGCCGAAAAGATAGATGTGATGCTCATGCTGTCTGTTCGGTTTTTGCCTGTTGAAAGATCTCATTCCAGGGGTATTCGGCTGACAGCGGAAAGTCGTCCAGGTGTTTTTGACCCAGGTCCCCCATTTGTATCAATGCCCGGGCTGCGCCCAGCTTCAGCAGATCGTCGCCTTCTGCCAGCCGTTGTGAAAGGAATATGCCGTTGTCCGGAGCTCCGATGGCGCCGAGGACGTCCAGTATGGCCAGCCGGCAGTGGATATTTTGTGCTGCGTAGATCTGTATCATCGCATCGGAGGTGGCGTCGGTATATATTTCCTTCAGACAGCGGACTGTCTGCATTCGTACGTCCGGGTGAGGATGGTGCAGACAGGGGATGACCTGGTCATGGAGCTGGTGCAGGTGGTGTTCCGCTACCAGCTTCAACGCAAAGATCCTCACCGAGTCGTTGCCGGAGCTGAGCCAATTAGCGATCTTTCCAGGCTGGATGCCGGGCATCCGCGCCAGCAGGCGGAGCAGCGTGATCTGCTGCCATTCCGATATGGGTGTGTTAATGATGTCGAGGAAGCGGAGGCCTTCGAATCCATAAAGCTGTACGATGGCGGACTGGGCTTCCATACGTACGAGCTCATGATGAGCATTGGTGAGACGGTAGATGCGTGTGACCAGCTGCCGTTGTTCCATAACGGCCAGCTCCTGGATGCCGCGGGCTTTTATATGCCATCGCCTGCTGTTCAGTTTTTGCAATGAAAACCTGCTAAGGCCCAGCTGGTTGAAGAGCAATACGAGATTGGCTGCAGCCGTCCCTGTGAGAGATTTTTTCCCCTGTATCAGCTCATCGATCAGCAGCTGGCGAAAGCCCGGGTGTTTAAGGCTCCGCGACGTTTTGAAAGTAAGGGGAATGGTGGCCGGTGCATTTCCGTCGTCTTCGAAAAAGATGGTCCGTTGCAGCGTGCCGATGAGCTGGTCGCGCCAATCCTCCAGCTTTTTTTCATGCTTCCTTCGCCGGACGAGGTAGATCAGGATGAAAATGGTGATCAGGAGCAGCACACCTACCATCGCCGCCATCGCTATTAAAAGAAGATGGGGCTGTGGGACCAGGGCAGGTGAGTATAACAGGACCAATCTCATGCGCTTGACCTTCAGGAAGCGAGCAGCCGTCTGACGCGAACGGATAGCTCATTGGGGCTAAAAGGCTTGGTAATATAATCGTCCGCACCGAGCTTGAATGCCTCCAAAACCACATCTTCTTGCCCCATGGATGAGAGGATGATGATGGGTGTTCTCTTACCGGGCTGCTGGCGGGTATAGGAAATGATCTCGAGGCCTGACGCATAGGGCATCATAATGTCTGTGATGATCATGTCGGGGGAGAAATCCGCAATCTTATCTATGGCCTGCTGTCCGTCGCATGCAAGACAAAGCTCATGACCATCTTTTTTAAGCCTGACCTCGATGGTACGTATCAGTATCGGTTCGTCTTCTGCAATAAGGATTTTCATACGATGATCTCTTTTTTCAATTGGTACAATAATTTATCAAAAAGCTTTGCTACTTCTTCCACCGTCTGTCTGGCGTCGCGCCTCTCTTTGGCCAGCTCTTGTATTATGGAGAGCTTTCCGGTGAGCGAGGATGCCTGCAACATACCACAGCTTCCTTTCAGCTTGTGTGCATGAAAGAAGAGCTTGTCGTAATCTTTTCTGATACTGGCGTCCTGCAGTTGCTCCAGCTGTTCGGGCAGACGAGTGAGGAATGTATTCAGGATATCCTGAAGATATCCATCATCGCCCACCTCTTCGAGAAGGGAGAGACTGTACATATCTGCCTCCCGCGGCACAGGCTGGGTTTGCGTCAGCACCGGGGCGGCCTTGTGGAGCAAGGCGGCGATCCGTTGATAAAATTCCCTGAAGTCAAAAGGTTTGGTCATATAATCGTTCATTCCCACCTCCAGGCATCTTATCTGCTCGCCGCCGATGGCGTTGGCAGTCATCGCTATGATGGGAGTTCGAAGCTGGAGATGTGTTCTACAATATTTCGTGGTGTCATAGCCATCCATACGGGGCATTTGCAGGTCCATGACAATGAGGTCATAGCTGGCGCTCTTTAATTTTTCTATAGCCTCTATGCCATCACCGGCGAGTGTAACGGCAGCTCCTGCCCGTTGCAGGACATAGTTCATCAATTTCTGATTGATCTGGTTATCTTCAACGACCAGCACTTTTCTGTTTATGAGCAGGCCTGAAAAGTCTTTTGATGAATGAGCTACCGGTTGGGGAGAGCTCACGGTATGCTGATATCCGAAGGAAAGATAGAACGTAAAGGATGTTCCGAAATTTACGGTACTGGTTACGTCGATGCTACCTCCCTGCATTTCCAGGAGCTGCCGGCTGATGGCGAGGCCGAGACCCGTTCCTCCATACTTATGGGGAGTATTCTGGTCTACTTGTGAGAACGAGTCAAAGATATTGGGGAGGGCCTCTGCAGGGATGCCTATTCCGGTATCGGTAATGGTAAAGACAAGTCTCACTTCTTTGGTATCTCTTTGTTCCTGCCGGATCTTGAGGGTGACCGACCCCTTTTCGGTGAATTTAACGGCATTACTTATAAGGTTGATCAGCACCTGGTTCAGCCGGTGAGGGTCGCCCTGCAACCATTCGGGGATGGCAGGAGCCATGTCGACGTCTAACAGAAGTCCTTTTTTACGGAGGCGATTGTCAAACAGCGACCGGACGTTGGTAATGACATCCTGCAGCCGGAAATCTATTTTTTCTATGGTCAATTTGCCTGCCCGGATCCTGGAAAAATCCAGGATATCGTTGATGATGTCAAGCAGATTGTCCACGGACCGATTGATGATGGCGGTGAACTCTTTTTGCTGTGGTGTCAGCGTCGTCTCCAGCAAAAGCTTTGTCATACCCTGGATGCCATTCATTGGTGTCCTGATCTCATGGCTCATGTTGGAAAGAAACTTTTTTTGCAATTTTCGAGCGTCCTCTGCCTTCGTCCTGGCGCCCTCTGCCTCTGCCCTGGCGGCGTCGATCTGTGCCTGATAACTGGATGTGCTGGTTCGGAGCTTTTGTTCCGTGCTCTTATACCTTTTTAGAATAAAGAGGATGGTTAGACAGGCAATTGCCAGGGCGCTGTAGAGGACAATGATCAGGGCATCCGTATTGCGGATGATCAGTCCCGTGACACAAAGCAAAAAAAAGCCGCAAACAAAGAGGAGTCCGGTCATGCCTTGTTGTCTGGCGGCAGTCTGAAGAGGTTTTACATGGGTGCTTATAGTCATACCTAGGGGCGTACTTTCCATTTTGTAAACGATCATATTATATTAACATTTGCAGTTAGCGGGGGAAATGCCGATTTTTAAGGGTATGTACTTAGGGAAAATTAATTGACGGATAATTAATTGATTAAATACTCAACCTTATGCCTATGATCCAGGATCATTATACGAATGTGCTGAAGTTCTGGAGAGCCATCGAGACCTTCAATTTACCAGACTTGCCTGCGCCATTCGAGGGGCAGCGTTCCAAAGAATACAATGTTCTGAAGCCGGAGGGTCTTTTGCCCTGGCAGTCGGATAAATTTCCGCCTTTGGAAGGGGACAAGCAATGGCGGCACACCTTGTACTTTTATAGCATAGAAAAGGAGCCGGTGATCGGGATGCTGGCGGATTTGGGCCAGTCGAAGGAATTCCGGGAGGCTGTGAGCGGTCAAACCTTCTTTTCGGCTCTGATCCTCAATCAGCGGGGGCAGCTGGTGGAGCGGAGCTACACGCCTGCCGCCTGGGTCTATGGAATAAAGATATTGCAGGAACGGCTTGATCCCGAGGAACTGCCGGAGCTGTTAAGAAAGGCACAAGATGAATTTCTGCTTCGTTGTCAGCCTGATAGGGAAAATGAGACGGGCGGGTCTGGCAGCGAAAATGAGGCAAGTGGACCTGACAGGGAAGCTGGGGAGAATAAGGGCGGGCCGTATGGTGAAGCTTCTATTCCCCTGGACTGGGAGGTCCTAAAGAAGGAGCTGGATTTTGTAAATGGGATCATCCGTCACCGGCTGAAGGTAAAGCGTGTGGTCGTATGTCTATCCGAACTGGTAGCTACAGCCACTGCGGTGGATGTCCCGTTTATGAACAGCTATTATGTGCAGGATCTGAATACATTGATAACTCATATCGGGGACATTGGTAAACCCATGGAGATCTATCTGTCCAAGGACCTGCCTGTCCGGGAGGACTTGCTTAATCCCAGGGCTTTATTGATCCATCTTCATCCCGGGCATCAAAGCCCCGGCAGGTGGCCGGCCCGTCCCGAACTTGGGCTGTACAGCGCCCAGCAGGCCGCGCTCTATCTCACTATGAAGGACCCTGCTTTGATGGGTATAAACGGCCCGCCGGGAACGGGGAAAACGACCCTGCTTAGAGAGGTGATTGCCGATGTAGTCGTGACAAGGGCGAGGCGGCTGTTGAAATGTGGCGTGTGGGGAATGTTTTCAGGTAAACGTACTGTCATCGCCGACATGATGGGATACTATGGCGTCAATGAAGCCATCTTTGGGAACGACGGTATTGTTGTATCAAGCAATAACAATGCGGCTATAGAAAATATTTCCCGGGAGCTGCCTGTCCTCGACAGTATCGACCGGGAGACGTTTGGCGATGCTTCCTATTTTCCGGAGATGGCAAGCCATATCCATGAAATGCCCTGCTGGGGTCTGTTGAGCGCTGTCCTGGGGAGATCAAACAACCGGAGCACATTCATTACCAAATTCTGGTTCAGCAGAGAGCATGGGTTTGGAAAATTTTTAAAGGGTCAATATTCAGATCCTGCTCTTGTCGAAGAAAATAAAGCCCGTTATAAGGAGATGGCTGCGGCGCTGGAAAAGCTGCTGGAGGAGTATGAAGCGTTCAACGTGCAGGCGGGGGAATATCATGATCTGTTGTTGCGGGTGGTACTGGATGGGAAGGTAGAATATGATCTGCTGTCAGCGGCGGCTGCCCGGCTGCATGATGACTGGGAAATCTCTTCCGACAATTTGCCGGGAATAGACTTTTTGGGAATGTCCCTGAAGCAGATACATGCTATGATACCGTATTCATCCGGGAAAATAAATATACTCCGCAGCAGGATCTTTTTATTAAGCCTCGAGCTGCATTATTGGGCCATTCGTGTCAATGCCCGGCAATTCAACAGTAATCTGAATGCCTTTGTCAATTTGATGTCGAACAAACAGGCCGGTGTCATCGACGAAAAAGCCGCGGCTGTCCTGTGGAATACTTTTTTCTTTTGTATACCGGTGGTGTCGGTGACGCTGGCGTCGTTCCAGCGTCAATTTCCGAAAATTAAAAAAGGCGGTATTGGCTGGTTGCTGTTGGATGAAGCCGGTCAGTCAACCCCAGCCTCCACCTGCGGGGCCATCTGGCGGAGCGAAAGGTGTATCATCATCGGGGACACGCTGCAGATCCCTCCCATCGTGACCATTCCGGCTGCTTTGGGAAGGTTATTGCAGGCAAGCTATGGCATTACCGACGACTATTGGAATCCTGTGTATCATTCGGCACAGTCCCTTGCCGACAGGGTCACTCCGGTGGGTACGTATATCGATGTAAATGCCGACCTGCCTATCTGGACGGGCATACCGCTGCGGGCGCACAGGCGATGCGGGGAGCCTATGTTCTCGTTGTCCAATGCCATTGCTTATAATGGACAGATGGTCAAGGTGACGCCCGACGTTGTTTCCAATATTTCCAGGAGTGCATGGATCGATGTTGCAGGTGCCACTGTACTGGACAAGCATGCTATTGTAGAAGAAATAGAGGAACTGCGTCTGTGTTTGCAGCAGCTGCGGTACTATAAGGGAAAGATCTATGTTATTTCTCCTTTTGTAAGTGTGGCGGGCATTTGCCGGCAGGAATTCCGCTGGGTGTCGTGTGGCACCATCCATAGCTTTCAGGGGAAGGAGGCGGAGGTCGTATTTCTGGTATTGGGTACACCGCCAGGTGGAGGGCATGCGCGTGACTGGGTGGCGCAAAGCCCCAATATGCTGAATGTGGCTGTTACGAGGGCGAAGGAGAGGTTGTATGTCATCGGGAACAGGGGGGTATGGTCGAAGCATCGATATTTTGATCATCTGGCGGAGAGGTTACCTGTAAGGAAGAGCGGGCAGTTCGATTGGCTGACTGCTCGGTGATAGTCGCCGGTCCCGGCGGGTTTTCTGCCAACTGCTCAATCAGGGTACAAAGGATAATGGCTTCCCTGTAATTTGCTGTCGTGGCCCGGCTGGCCGGCGTCCAACAAATTAAGGAGATGATCTGGCCGGTGGGTTCCAGTTTTGAATGCATAAAGCAAATATTCGGGGTTCCTTTCAAGGAGCTCCTTTTTTTGTTTTCGGCCTCCGGTCTGTCGGATAAAGTACCTCCGGCCGAAAACGGCTAATGATGGCAGGCCTTCGTCGGACCTGCTTCGACACGGTCCTTCTCGGTCGTAACCTTGCGGTTACGGGCAATGAACCTGTGGTTCATTAGATTTGCTTATCTTAGGGATTAAACCCTTCTCTACTTGAAACAACGTTTTTATTCGCTGGATGTATTTCGTGGGGCCACGGTGGCGCTCATGATACTGGTAAACAACCCTGGCAGCTGGAGTCATATTTATGCACCCCTGGAGCATGCTCCCTGGCATGGGTGTACGCCGACGGATCTCGTATTCCCTTTTTTCCTGTTTGCGGTGGGCAATGCCCTGGCTTTTGTGATGCCGAGGTTGCGGGAGGGGGGTGATCGCGTATTCTTAAAGAAGGTGGTTACCAGGACGCTGCTGATATTCGGCATTGGATTGTTCCTGAACTGGTTCCCTTTTGTGAAATGGTCGGGCGATCATTTAGTGTTCAAGCCCTGGGTAATACCAGCGCGGCCGGGGGGTGATCCAGGTGGCGTCCGCATCCTGGGTGTGCTCCAGCGGATTGCTCTGGCTTATTTTTTTGCATCGTTGATCATCTACTATGGGAAAGCCCGGGTGGCCCTGGTGACAGGGGGAGTGATACTATTAGGATATTGGGCGCTGTGCATGGTTGCGGGGGCTCCCGGTGATCCTTATAGTCTGCAGGGGTATTTTGGTACGGCGATCGACAAGGCGGTACTGGGGGTGGCGCATATGTATAAAGGAGAGGGTGTCGCGTTTGATCCGGAAGGCATTGCCAGTACGTTGCCGGCTATTGTGCAAGTGATCTTAGGATACCTGGTGGGCAATTATATAGTACAGAAAGGCAAGACCTATGAGATGATCACCGGACTGTTCGTGGTGGGCTGTATACTTATTTTTACCGGATTCTGCTGGGATATGGTATTTCCCATCAATAAAAAGATATGGACCAGCTCGTTCGTGGTGTATACGACGGGACTGGCCATCCTGGTGTTGTGTGTGCTGATGTATGCGATCGAAATGAGGGGGATAAAGGGCTGGTGGAGTAAATTTTTCGATGTGTTTGGGAAGAACGCTTTGTTCATCTTTATGATCAGTGGGATATTGCCGAGGTTGTATGTGCTTTTGCGGGTGAGCGGATGGACCTATACCCATATTTTTTCGCCCTTGTTTGGCTTTATGAATGGGAGCCTGCTGGATGCTGTGAGCGTCGTTCTGACATTTTGGGTGCTGGCATATCTGCTGGATAGAAAGAAGATCTATATAAAAGTTTAAATATATTATCATGGTGACAAGCCGGAGACAATTTATCAAGATGACGGGTGGCGGTGTCCTGGGGTGGAGTATCCTGCCCTCGTTGCCGCAGTTATACGAGCCGGGCAAGACAGGCGGCTTCTACGACTTTCCACGATCGAGTCCGGAGTCGCAAGGCGTCAACTCACAGGCGATCAGCCAGTTCCTGGCGGCTGCCAATGCTTCGGGTATCAGCTGGCATTCCTTTATGCTGCTGCGTCATGGGCATGTCGTGGCGGAGGGCTGGTGGAAGCCTTATGAACCGCAGTTTGTCCATTCGCTGTATTCTTTATCGAAAAGCTTTACCAGCACTGCCATTGGACTGTTGGTAAAAGAAGGAAAGCTGGACATTCATTCGAAGGTGATCTCTTTTTTCCCGCATGATCTGCCTTCGGCGCCCGGCGAGCATTTGCAGCAAATGACCGTGCGCAGTCTTCTTACGATGAATACCGGACATGCAAAAGATACGATGCCAGCCATGAGGGCTTCAAAGGACAGCTGGGTACGGACCTATCTGGCGCAGCCTGTGGAGTTCGAGCCGGGCAGTCATTTTCTTTACAATACGGGGAATACCTATATGCTTGGGGCCATCGTATATCAAATCACCGGACAGACGCTGGAGCAATATCTTACGCCGAGGCTTTTTCAGCCATTGGGTATTGTTGGGTATGACTGGGAGGTGTCTCCGCAGGGGTTGAATACGGCGGGATATGGGTTGCGGGTAAGGACCGAAGATATTGCGAAGCTGGGTCAGCTGTATTTGCAAAAAGGACGTTGGAATGGGGAGCCGTTGCTGACAGAGAGCTGGGTGAATGAGGCTACCAGCTATCAGACTGCCTCGCAGGTGAATAACGGCGACTGGTCGCAGGGTTATGGGTATCAGTTCTGGCGGTGTACGCATGGGTTTTACAGGGGAGATGGCGCTTTTGGGCAGTTTTGTATCATCATGCCGGAGCTGGATGCGGTGGTGGCGGTGACGGGGCAGAGTCCGGATATGCAGCAGTCGATGAATATTATATGGGAGCATTTGCCGGGTGGGATGCAGCGGAGCGCCTTGCCGGAGCACGAAGCCGGATGGGCGGAGCTGAAAAAAGACCTGGCAGGGTTGGAGCTGCCGATGGTGAAGGGATCTGTGAAGAGTGGGATCGCGGCGAAGATGAATGGAAGGAGTTTTGCTTTTTCGGAGAATGATCTTGGGGTGCATGAGATGCGGTTTGTCCTTGCGGACAAGGGGGGCGAGGTGGAGGTGAAGGCCGCCAGCGGGACAATGAGCTTACAATTTGGATGGGAGAGCTGGGAACTGAATGACAAGCGACAGGATTATGTGTTGGGATCGAAAGATATGTTCCCCATGCCTTCACGGATAGCGGGGACGGGCGCCTGGGTGGATGATCATACGTTGCAGGTGAATGTGCGGATGGTGGAAGGGATCTTTGGGGACAGGATCACCTGTGTGTTTGACGGGGATACGGTGAAGGTTGGATTTTTGAATAGCGTGGCAGAGACGTCAAAGAACAAGCCGGAAGATGGGAGAAAGGGATTGGAGGGAAAAGTGGGATAGAACCGAAAGCCGCTTGTTGGTAGGTTCATGTTGTGATCTTTAAATTGGTTATTAAAATAAAGGTGAAAGATTTTTTTCCTGCCAGACCCTTTCCGCCAGGGCGGCAGCCTGCTGATAAGTTTTGTTGAACAGGAAGGGGCCCATGCTGATGCGGTGTACACCGAGCTGCTGAAGCGAGTCCCAGTCCGGCAGGTCCGGCATGGCCATGACATTGATGGGAAGGGTGGTGGCATTCACTACCTGCTCAATATCCTGTCTGTTGGTGATGCAGGGCACGAAGATGCCATCGGCGCCGGCCTGCTCATAGATCTTTATCCGGGAAAGCGTTTCGGAAAGCGCGTCCGGTCTGTTCAACAGGAACCCGTCGGTGCGAATGTTGAGAAACAGCTTCCTGCTGATGTGGCTGAGATGATTGACAACAGCTGTGATAGTCCTTCCAAAATCCGTTGCCGGCCGGAACTCCCGGGTGGCGCCCGCGACGGTGTCTTCCAGGTTGATGCCGGCGGCTCCCGCGTCGATGAGCTGGTCAATGTTGGTCAGGATCTGGTCGATGTTCCGGCTGAAACCGCCCTCCATATCGACGGTGAACGGGACGTCGATCGTTGAAACAACTCTTTTTGTCATGCGAACCAGCAGGTCGAAAGGCAGTCGTTCGCCATCCTCATAACCGAGGGCGGTGGAAAGAGCATGACTTGAGAAGCCGACAGCCGGGTAGCCTGCTATTTCCAGCATCTTTGCACTGTGAACATCCCAGCAATTAGCCAGCAGCAGCGGGGCGGCGCCCTGGTGCAGGTTTGCAAATCTTTGATAATGGTCCATTGTTTTTTTCTACAAAGCTACCGTTGTCGAACAGTCGAAAATTGTAAAAAAAGGAACTGTTTATTGCAGGAGCAGCTGGTTGACGGGGGAAATGTTCTTCAGGTAAGCGGAGGGAGTGAGGCCGGTGAATGATTTAAAATCCTTTATAAAGTGGGCCTGGTCGAAATAGCCGCAGTCGTAGGCGATAGCCGTGAGCGGCTGGTTGTTCTTTGCTATAAGTTTGAGGCTGAACTGGAAGCGCCGGATCTTATGGAAAGAGATGGGGGTAAGGCCGGTGTGCTGCTGGATCAGCTTGTTGAGATAGCGGGAAGTGATGCCGTAACGGGCGGCAATGGCGTTTATTTTGAGATCTGACGTGTCTTGCGTCATGCTTTTCAGGATATGTCCAGCCTTGTCGATGCTGCCGGATCTTTTTTCAGTCCTTGTCAGTATCCCGATGAGGAAGGATTCCAGCAGCTCAATTTCTTTAGATGTATCGGGTGTTGCCAGTAGCCGGGCATGCAATTGTCTGACGGCATGGCCCAGGATGTCGCCTGGATCAAAAACCTGGTCGTTGAGCCCGCTGATATCCTCCCTGAGAAAGTAGGCGGCTGAATGTGGGAAGAACCGGATGCCCAGCATGGTATGGCGGCCGGTGGAGCGGACGGTCAGGGGTTTTGTGATCTGTCCCCAAAATTCGATCGGAGGGTTTTGTTTGTTATCAGTGAACCATGTGCCTTCGCCAAGATTAAAGATCATTTCCATATCTCCACTGGGGAAAACGGTGTCCACAAAGGGAGAATCCGATGTGGAATGAAAGAGATAATAATGCCGGATATAGGGCTTTAAAATCTCGCAAGGAGGAAAATGGGTGAACTCCATGGATTGAAAGTACGGCTTTTGCCGTTGTGGTGCAAGATAGACAGGAGGGCGCGGATGGAATTGTAAAAAAAGGAACTGATCGATCCGAGGGCCGGCCAACGATTGTAAATGTTTGATAGTCAGGTTGTAGGTGGTGATTTGAAAAAAGTGAGTGCAACTTTGTCCCCCTTTTGGGATGGTAGTCGTCATTAAGATGATTGGCGAAGCCAACACTGAGACCTTTTGAAGGACATTATTGTCCAAAATAATCTTAAATCTTAAAAGAATGAGACGATTAAAAAACAAAGTTGCCGTAGTATATGGTAACGGCGCCATCGGCGGTGCAGTTGCGAGGGCCTTTGCTATGGAAGGAGCGAAGATCTTTTTAGCAGGGCTGACGCCTGTAAAGCTCAAGGCGATTGCCGATGAGGTCCTGATCGAAGGAGGGGTGATCGAAACGGCCGAGGTCGATGCTCTCGATGAGCAGGCGGTGGAGAAGCACATGAATGAAGTAATTAAGAAGGCCGGGAAGGTCGACATTTCATTCAATGCTATCGGAGTTGCTTCGAAAGATGTTCAACACACGCTGCTAATAGATCTTCCGGTGGCGAATTTCTCCTATCCGATAGTGACCTATACCGAATCCCACTTTATAACCGCCAAAGCCGCAGCCAGACGCATGACGAAGCAGGGACATGGGGTAATCATCATGCATACAGCCAACCTGAGCCAGGTAAATGCACCTTTAGGAGGCGGCAGGGGACCGGCCTGGGCGGCGCTGGAGGCGCTTTGCCGGGGACTGTCTGTGGAATGCGGAGAGTACGGGATGCGGGCGGTATGCCTCTTCTCGACCGCGATACCGGAGACCCCAATCATCGAGAATGCTTTTACGGAGCTTTACGAAGCTAAAGCGAAAGCCAGTGGGATGAGCCGGGCTCAATTCGATGCTGTTGCTGCAAGCAGCACGCACAGGAAGAAACTAACTACGCTGCAGGAGCTGACAGATGCAGCAGTTTTTGTCGCCAGTGATGAAGGCAGCGCTATCACCGGAACAGTTCTTAACCTGACGGCAGGAATGATCGTCTAAAAGTTAAACAACATGTCTTGGATAATGTTGCCGAATGCGCCGGCCTTGTGTGGTCCGAATGCGGCGAGGGATTTTTTCAAAAGCGGGTATAACCAATTTGGGGTCAGGAATGGAAAGCTGATTACTGTCGATGTGTACGGAGTAAGCGAGGATGTGGTGGCTGAGGTCGGTTTTTGGAAGTTGTATAATATTAGTAACATCGAGTTTGACGACGGTAAATTTATTGTACTTTGGAAAAAAGCACCCCAGGGCTGGAAAATGAGGCGGGAGTCATTCAACAGCAGTCGCAGCAAAAAATAAAAGTATAACCATAAAATTATAAAAAAATGAAAGATTTCTTATTTATCTATAGGGCGGATTACTCTACTTATCCAAGCCCAAAGCGGTCGCCGGAGGAAATGCAGGCATTGACCCAAAAATGGATGAACTGGGTGGCAGGCATTGCGGCGCAGGAAAAGCTGGTCGATAGAGGGAACAGGTTAGTAAACTCAGGAAAAGTCCTGAAAAGCAATGGTTCGGTCTCCGACGGTCCTTATACCGAGATCAAAGAGTCGATCATGGGTTATTCTCTTGTAAAGGCTATATCGCTCGAGGAAGCTTCGAAACTGGCGCAAGGCTGTCCCATTTTGTCATATGATGGGAGCGTGGAGGTAAGGGAGATAAATGCCATCTGATCCGAGCATGCAGGAGCGTGAGCTGATACCGCATCTGTTCAGAACAGAGTACAGTAAGATAATTGCTGTGCTCTGTCATTCTTTTGATCTGAGGCATCTTGAGATTGCCGAAGATATTGCAAGCGAGACCTTTTTAAAGGCCACCGAGATCTGGGGTATTAAGGGAGTGCCGGAAAATCCTGCTGCCTGGCTTTATACCGTGGCAAAGAACAAGGTCAGGGATTATTTTAAGCATCATGCTGTCATTGAGCGGCAGGTCAGGGAGGCAATGAAACTGAACGATATCGGGACGGCGCTGGATTTTGAATTTAGCCATCAAAATATAGCGGACAGCCAACTGGCTATGATCTTTTCGGTGTGCCATCCGGAGAATTCAGCAGATGCTCAGATTTGCCTGGCCCTTCAGATCCTGTGCGGGTTCAGCGTGGAGGAGATCGCCAATGCGTTCCTGACCAGTCCTGAAACCATCAAGAAACGTCTACACAGGGCCAGGGTTAATCTTCGCAATGGGAATTTTCAGATCAAGGCATTGAGTGACCAGGAAGTTAAGGCCCGATCAGAAAGCGTTTTGAAAACCTTATATCTGTTGTTCAATGAAGGATATTTTTCCAAAACGAGTGATCAGTCCATCCGGAAAGACCTTTGTTTCGAAGCGATTCGATTGGCTTTGGTCCTTACGGAAAATGTCTTGACGGATAGTCCTCGGGTCAATGCTTTACTTGCCTTAATGTATTTTCAAAGCTCACGTTTTGATGCCAGGACCAATGACAGAGGAGAAATGATCCTTCTGGAAGACCAGGATAAAAGCTTGTGGGATCAGGAATTGATTGAAAGGGGAAATCATTATCTGGTGAATGCCTATGAGGGGAGGGAGGTTTCGAAATACCATCTGGAGGCGGCTATTGCATACTGGCATACTACTCCAACGGGAGAGAATAAATGGCAACATATTTTACAGTTATACAATCAGCTGCTCCTTATTGAATACTCGCCTGTCACGGCATTGAACAGGGCGTTTGCGTATGCTAAGGTTTTTGGCTGGGAGAAGGGGATAGAGGAGGCGGAGAAACTGGCGTTGGATGATAATAGTCATTATTATTCTTTGCTGGGATATCTGTATGCGGGTGTGGATGTTGGCAGAGCCGTCAGCTTTTATGAAAAGGCTATTGCCCTGACGAGATCGAAGGTGGAGGCGGAGACGCTGAGAAAGGAGGTCAGGCGATTGATTTACAAGTGATTATTTTTTTTAGGAGGAATTGGTTTTTCCGGAGCTCGAAGGCTCAATGATGGAGAGGAGGTGGTTGATGAGAGCTTCGCTCATGGGGCGGATGGAGGTAAGCATTGCGAGGAGCTCTTCCATGGGAAAATAAGGTTGGTTGATGGGGATAAATATAGGGAAACTGAGGGATAGAACTTTTGCGGGTAACCGAAAAATGGCCATGAATTTTTCTGAATTAATAACGGCCCTTTCAAAGGTGAATACGGGGCTCCAGGGGGAACTGGAGGAGTTCATTAGGGGGAAGACGAGGGGTTAGCGCTGAATGCGTCCAGGCTCCGTGAATAGTGGTCGATTGTCGATAAGAGCAAGCTTGCCGCGCTGAGTGTGAAAACAGAATAGCTTAGGGGTGAAACGATCCCGAAGGAGATGGTCATCGACACGGCAAACATAAAAGAAAGCAGGGCGCTTCCCAATGCGGCCATTCTTGTCCATTTCCCAAGAATAAGCAATACGCCGAATCCAAGTTCTCCAACTGTCGCCAGCACGGCCAATATTGGGACCATTGGCTTGGGGACGAAACTCATTACCTCAGAGGCGTATTTTAGGAAGGTTTCCCAATTGCCCCATGAAATGTATTTGCCTCCCGGAGGCCCCCAAACGCCAAGTCGATCCAAACCTGGTACTAAATAGCCGACGCCAATCGCGATGCGTAAGAAGAGCTGACTGATCTGAGCATATTTTTTCATAGGTAAATGTAGGGCTACTTCGATATATATTGGTATGCCAGATATAATATTTGGACTATGCCAGATGGTTGAACGCAGCAGGGAAAGGTGGGGTAAGGATCATGATGGGTCGAAGAAAAGCAATTACCCTATTTAAAAAAGAGATACCTTAACTATGGAAATCTATGCATATGAAGCGCATCTCTTGTACACTATTAATGACAGCCGTCCTTCTGACCGCAACGGCTCAACACAAGTACCAGGCTACCTGGGAATCCCTTAAACAGTATACCACACCCGATTGGTTCAGGGACGCCAAATTCGGCATCTTTATCCACTGGGGCGTCTATTCAGTACCCGCCTTTGGCAGCGAATGGTATCCCCGTAACATGTACGACTCGACGACACCCGAGTTCAAGCATCATGTCGCCACCTACGGCCCGCAAAAAAATTTCGGGTACAAAGATTTTGTGCCTCTGTTCAAAGCGGAGAAATGGGATCCTGCACAATGGGTGGCCTTATTTAAAAAAGCCGGCGCTAAATATATCGTGCCGGTTGCCGAACACCATGACGGATTTGCGATGTACAAGACCAGCCTTAGCAGATGGAACGCCTATGAGATGGGGCCGAAACGCGATGTGCTGGGTGAACTGTCTGCCGAGATCCGCAAACAGGGCCTGATCTTCGGGCTCTCTTCCCATCGCATCGAACACTGGTTCTTCTTCAACGGGGGCAGGCAGTTCGTCTCCGATGTTCTGGACCCGAAGAACGCAGACCTCTACGGCCCTGCCCGTGAAGAAAGCGACGATCCGTCGCCCGAATTTATGGCTGACTGGCTCCTGCGCTGCACCGAGCTGGTGGACCATTACCAACCCCAACTTTTCTGGTTCGACTGGTGGATCGAACAGCCGGCACTTGATCCTTATCGTAAGACCTTCGCTTCCTATTACTATAACAAGGGTTTGCAATGGGACAAAGGCGTCGTCATCAACTACAAATACGATAAATCCTTTCCCGATGGCGTCGCCGTGCTCGATCTGGAACGCGGAAAGCTCGACTCCGTCCGCCGCCTGCCCTGGCAGACCGACGATGCCATAGGAAACGAGTCCTGGGGCTATGCCGCCGGCAACACCTTCAAATCCGCCCAATATGTCGTCACCAACCTCATCGATATTGTGAGCAAGAATGGGAACCTCTTATTGAATGTAGGGCCCCGCAGCGACGGCACCATCACTGAAGAAGAGACGGCTGTGTTGCTCGGCACCGGCAAATGGCTGGATGTAAACGGCGAGGCGATCTATGGCACAAGACCCTGGCGTGTGTATGGGGAAGGGCCGACAAGGTCGGCCAGCGGAGCGTTTGCCGATCAAAAGGACCCCTTTACCGCCCGGGACATACGCTTCACCACCAAAGGCGCGACGCTCTATGCCATCACGCTGGGGATACCAAAAGAAAAAGCGGTCATCAAAAACCTGGGACTGAACGCCCATCCCGGGGTCATCGCCTCCGTCGAGATCCTTGGCGGCACGCAAAAACTGAAATGGGAGCAAAAAGCGGATGCATTGGTCATCGAACCGTCTGCTGCCTATCCCGCTGAATTCGCGGTGGTATATAAGATCCATTTTAAAAGCTAAGGCGTACTGAACAGGGAGGCGGGTATAAGCTGCTTTTCCATATGCGGGCCCTTGATACAGACCTGCAGGGTTTGACCTGAACCGTTTTGGAAATAGTCGAGCCGGAATGCGTGCTTACCCGCCGCCAGCGCCCGGTCCCCGGATCTTTCCAGATCCCCATGACAGCCATCATTGTCCACAATTATCCGATCGTCTATATATAACCGCGAGCCGTCATCCGACGTCGTATAAAAGCTATACACATCCGTTGCCGGGATATCGATCCAACCCTCGAAACGCAATCCGTATTCATTGGCGCGTGTCGATAAACTGTCCAGAGCAGGCGCGCCGGTCAGTCCCTGCTTTACGGGAGTGAGCTCATTGAACCGCGGCATCGAGTCCCATTTGCCTTCGTAACAGGTATACCGTAATCCTGGCCGATCCGTAGCATTTGCCGTCTGTGCGGGATCGGGCGTCACTTGTTGAAAATCCTGCGTAGAGATCCCGCTGACACCACCGGCAGCAAAGAACACCCGACTTTTGAGCCGTGTAGACCGGTGGAGAACGATAGGGGATGTGTATAGTGCGGAAGTGCTTGTTGGATCTGTTCCATCGGTGGTATAGCGTATGGCCCCAACGAGTCTTGTCTGCAGACGAACCGTATCATCACCGATGAAGATCCCGCCCGGGGGGGATGACAACGGCGCAGGCGCCGTGAGGAATTGCGCCACCACGTCTGCCCCTTTTGTTCGTGCTCTCAGCAAGGCGGGGGAACGGAGTATTAGTGGTTGCCCATACAGCGGTGAGCCGGGACCTGGTTCGGAGCCGTCAGTAGTATAGCGGATCTCCGCCCCTGGTTTGGACAGGATTTGTATTGATTGCGGCCCCTGGAGATAGCCTCCGGCCGGGATGATGACAAGGGGAGCGGCACTGTTTTCCGTACCCGTGAACCTGGCCGCCAATCCGCCTTTCGTCTGTAGGGCTATATACAGCGAGTCTCTGGCGGAAAAGCCACTGACCGAATGAAGCAGACTGTCGCTGCTCCGCAGATCGTCGGCAATGATCTCGCCCCGGAAATTTCCGGCGCCTAAAAAGCTCAGCGGCAATACCAGGCGGCATTCATCACCGGAATTGATGATCCCGAGGTACCAGTCCTTACCTCTTCGGCGGGCAAAAACCACTTTTTCCCCGATCCTGCTGGGAGTCAGCACCCGGGTCTCGTCCCAAATGGTAGGAATAGCCCGAATGAGATCCGCGGCGGGACTGGATAGATAACGGGCGGGATCGTCGGCCCAGCAAAGCAGGGGAGAGCTATAGATAATGGGAAGGGCCACCTGCTGCGCCCGCGATGTGCCATAGGCCAGACTGCTGGTAAAAACCCCCGGTGTATAATCGGCCGGGCCCGCCAGAAAACGCGTGAAGGGAATAATGGCGTTATTGATCGCACCCTGCGGCGTATAGGTCCGCCACTCCTGACCATAGATGCCCTCCCTGGTGATCTCATTTGGGAAGCGTCTGTTATAACCCGTAGGTTTATCCGCGCCATGAAAATCGATCAGCAGATGAAAGTCCAGTGCATCCTGCAAGGCCTTTTCATAAAACCGCACCTGTTCGATGCCCTCTTTGTCGATGAAGTCGATCTTAAGGCCTGCCACGCCGGCTTCATGCATCGTGCGGAAAAATGCTCTTCGGACGGAATCGTCCCGTAAAGACGCGTAGGACTTCCAGACAAAAATGCCGATGTCGTGACGTCCGGCATAAAGGACGAGGGAACGCAGCGAGTCCAGCGCATTCGGCCAGCTGCTGTCCCAGCCTGCGTCGACGATGCTGTATTCAAAGCCAAGCTCGGCGGCCTTGTCGACATAGCTCTTTTCAAGATCGAGCGTAGTGACATTGTCGTGGACAAAATAGGTCCATACCGCACGACCGGGCCGTATCCAGGACAGATCGCCGGAAGCTTTGTCGGGAGCGGGATTCAGGTCGGCAATGATATCCGAATTTACCAGTCCGTCCAGGGTTTCGGATACCAGCACCACGCGCCAGGGCGTAGTAATGGCGCCGCTGATCCGCCATCCCTTCGGATCGTTGATAAAAGCTGCATGCAGGGTACCGGTGGAATCCGAATGCAGCGACATTCCGCTGTAATTGTACAGCGCCGCCTCCGTGATACAGGCGTATTCACCGGCCGCTGTCTGGTAGGTCACCGGCGGCCCAAGCTGCCGGCTGCCCAGATCCGCGATGGGATGGGCATAATGCAGTCCTTCGTAGTAATAGACATTTTCCTGGTACCATATCGTGCTGCCATCGGGAACATGCCAGGAGCTGGATTCACCGGTGACAAGGCCGCCGGACGGAACGACATAACGAAAGGCGAAGCCGCCATCGAAGATCCGGCATTCAAGATTATAATGCAAGCCATTGCCGTTGTGTCTGACGGGGATAACGGCCTGCCGGTAATGATCTGTGGCGACGGCATGGACGCCTTTCCAGGGATAGGAGCCATGATGAGTGGATAGGACAGGAGCGCCAAACCCGGCATCGCCGCGTGAGTCTTCACCTGCTATGTCGATGCCCATCGCCGAGGTCCCTACAACAGGTCTGCCTTTCAGGGTCAGCGACCAGGCGGGATGATGGGATGCACCAATAAAGATGGCCGCGCGCAGCTGCCCTGAAGGACTGCTGAGCTGGATTGGACCCGGGGGCTGAGCTGCCGCTGAAGAGATTGAGAACAAATAAAGCAGAATGGCAGAAGTCGTTAGAAATGCGGGAAATTGTTGTTGCATGCGGTTGCTTATGGTTGGGGGATTGACCAATATAAGCTTTTTTACCTGGCTAACCTGAAGACATGGTTAATAAAGGATCAAAAGCACAGTGAATACCAACAGCGAGATCCCCGATGTGTAAAGCAGGGTCCTCATTTTGGCAGGTTTGCCGACCCCGAACAGATCACAGACATCCTGTCTCCAGAGGAACCAGGCGAAAGCGACCTTCAATACGGTCTCGGCCAAAAACCAGGCGATGGAGCTTATGCCCATATGCATTACTTCCATCGCCCGCAGGTAAGTGGAATAAGCATAGACCTGCATAGGTAAGCCAAGGATGCCGACCAGGATGCCCGCAAAGACCAGTATCCAGCCCCAGCGCTTTCTTTTATAGAGGAGATAGAAAAACAAAGGGAGATAGATCAGGTCAACGACATTGATCAGGAAGTTCATGTCCAACAGGTGGGACGCGGCCAACACAATGGATTTATACACCTCGATCAGGTCATTGATCAGCGTCCAGGCATATTGCGCGCCAAGGACCAGGAGAAATATATTAAGCCATTTCTGGGGAGCGACATGGGGGCCGGGCTGAATGATCGGCTGGAGAAGATCGGCAGCCTGTTCTTTAAGATGGTCTATTTTTTCGGTTTTCCGCCTGGCGTCGCGATCCTTTTCTTCAAAAAACGCCTGTACGGCAGCCTGGTCTTCCGGTGTTCTTTCCCGTTGGGAAAGATGGCGGCTGGCTGCTTCGACGGCTTCTGGCTGGTACCCGTCGGGACGATGAACGATTTTAAGCAGCTCCGTCGTAGGGAGGTCCTTGTAAATTTCGTAGAAATCTAAATCCATAGGGGTTTAGGTATTCAACGCGGAGGCCGTGGATTTATTTGAAAACGGACTTGCAGTATCGTTTTTTACAATAGTTATGGACAGTTATGTTATTTTATATTTGTCCATAAGTAGCTATTGGAATATATTTGCGGACAGGTATATAAATTTAAATTTGTCCATAAGTATGGCACAGGTGATCACTTAACTTCAGGAACGCGCTTCAGCAAGCTATGGGTTCTGCCATTCCTCCCGCCACTCCAACCAGTTGGATAGAGTCTTTTACTTTTCTCTCCGAATTCCTGAA
>Ga0207667_10000448_pt1 | contig 55202 bp, 43 predicted proteins | sample KBSCornC52_FD_184301 | JGI IMG/M metagenome (GOLD analysis project Ga0207667, IMG submission 184301) | Corn rhizosphere microbial communities from Kellogg Biological Station, Michigan, USA - KBS Corn C5-2 (SPAdes) (version 2) | ecosystem: Host-associated > Plants > Roots > Rhizosphere > Soil ... | reverse complement strand
GCGAATCTCCTTCGAATGCGTGCCTGCAATGAAGCCGACGGGCACCGGCGCGCCATGCGCTAACCGCGCCCCCAACGTGCGGGGCAAGGTCCGATAAATCCGGTATTCGACATGGCGGTCGAACGCAAGCGCGCGTGCGCCGTCGACGCCGCTTTGCGGAATGCCGAAATCGATGTAATCGGATAAGACCCGCTCGTCCCATCGCGCGAATGCGCTTTTCGCATGAAAATGCCGCCACGCCTCTTCCCGGCTCGCCCAGTGGGTGCGGCGCTTGCGCGTGGCCGCCGCGGGCGAGAGCCGCTCGTCGATCCCCGTCCATTGCGAGACGCGCAGCACACCCGCGCGCCAGCCGGCGATTACGGGCGAGTCGAGCATTACGACACCGCGCACCCAATGCGGCTGCTTGAGCGCGGCCATCAGCGATAGGTAGCCGCCTAGCGAATGTCCGACGAGCCAGACGGGCCGCTCGTAGCGACGGCCGATGTCGGCAAGGAGTTCTTCGACGAGATGCGGCCAATCGCTGGTGACGCGATAGCGCGGATCGTGGCCGATGCGCTCGATAAAGCGCAGTTCGTAATCATCGGCAAGCTCGGCGAACAGCGTCCGGTAAGTCGAGGCCGGAAAACCATTCGCGTGCGAAAAATGGATGATGTCTTTCACGCGCGCTGCCTCCAAGGGCTTTCATTTTTATCGTTCCATCCAGTAACGCGCGTGCGATTCTCGATAACGCTCGAGCGTAAGCCGGCCGTCTTCGAACGCGACGCGCACCGCGCCGTCGCGATCGGTCCGCGCAAGGTCGATCCCGCGCGCAGTGAAGTTGGACCAGACACGGGGATGAGGATGACCATAGCGATTTCGATAGCCTACCTGAAATACCGCGATGCGCGGACGAACCGAATCGAGGAAAGGCTCGGTCGACGAAGTATTGCTGCCATGATGCGCGACGAGCAGCACGTCGGCACGCAGCGCCTCGGGCGCCCGGCGAACCAGCGCGCGTTCCGACGACTGACCGATATCGCCTGTCAGCAGAGCGCTCATGCCGCCGGCACTGACCTTCAACACGCACGACTGCTCGTTGGAGCGCGACGGCAGCGGACCCGGGTCCGGCCATAGCACCTCGAACTCCACGCCGTCCCATCGCCAGCGCTGACCAGAAGCGCAGCGCAGGTGATCGATACCGCCCGCCCGCGCGGCATCCCATAGGCGATGTCCACCCGGCAATCCGCCCAGCACTTGGCGAACGCCGGCCGCCTCGAGCACGGCCGGCACGCCGCCTGCATGGTCTGCATCCCCGTGGCTCACGACGAGCGCGTCGAGCCGAGCGACACCGGTCGCTCGAAGAAAAGGCACGACGATGCGCTCGCCCGCGCGCGTCGACTCGGGACCCGTACCGGCGTCGAACAGCAGCGCGCGGCGACGCGTTTCGACGAGAATCGACGCGCCCTGCCCGACATCGAGCGCCGTCAGACGAAACGCCCCCTCCGTGATCTCGGGCGCAGGCGGCACCACGAGCGGCAGCCATGCCAAGGGCGCCGCGAAGCGCAACGGCCAGCCGCGCGGCATCAAGCACCAGGCGACGCCAGCCAGTGCGCAGGCCAACGCCCAGAGCGAGGGACGCGGCGGGTACATATCGGCCCACGGCGACTGCGCGAGCGCATGCAGCCCCCGCATCAGCGGCGAGAGCAACGCATGCGCAAACTCGTAGGCCAACGCATCGAGCGGCGCCGGCAACACAATAGCGACGAGCACGACCGGCACGACCAGCAGACTGACCCATGGCACCGCGAATGCATTCGCGAGCGGCCCGACGAGCGAGACTTGAGAGAACCAAAATGCCGTGAGCGGCGCAAGGCCGATCGTGACCGCCCACTGCGCACGCATCGCATCCGCGCCTCGACGGCGCACGCTCGCGAGCCGTCGTCGCCACGGAGCCAAGCCGGTATCGGGCGACTGCGCAAGCGGCGCGGTCCATTCGGGATCGCTCGCGCGAATCGCATCGAGGAGGTCGAGCGATGCTTCATCGTCCCGGCGCATGCGCAACCGGCCGCACATCGCGAAAGCAATCAGCGCGACGGCGCCGAACGAAAGCCAGAAGCCTGCTGTCGTCGCCGCCCATGGATCGACGATCAACACCAGCGCGGCCGCCCATGCAAGCACGAGCGAAAACCCGACGTTGCGGCCAAGCACGAACGCCACGCTCGCCGCGACGAGCATCCACAGCGCGCGCTGAGCCGGCACGTTGAAGCCTGCGAGCGCAGCGTAGGCCGCCGCGCTGGCCGCACCGGCCACCGCGGCGACGATCGGCGTCGGCACGACGAGCGGCCACTCCCGGGCTCCGCGACGCGCGAGCATTACACCGAGAAAGCATGACCGACGCCACAGCCACGCCGTCAGCGCGGCGCATAGGCCGGCAACGAAGCCGATGTGCAACCCGGACACCGCGACGAGATGACTCGTGCCGGTGCGGCGCAGCGCAAGCCGGTCAGTCTCGGCGATGCCTTCTTGCGCGCCGATCGCGAGCGCCGTTACGATCCCGCCATGCGCCGCCCCGACGAGCGCTCGGGCCACGCGCTCGCGCAGGGCGAAGCGTATCCGATCGATCGCCGTGCCGACGCCGCCCGCTACGCCGGGCAGGCGCTTTGCCGCGGCGACCGATACCACGGTTCCCGTCGCTCGCACGCCGCGCGCGAGCCATGACACTTGCGCGTCTTGTCCGGCGAAGTTGGCATGCCCATGGGGCCGCTTCAGCTTGACCGTCAACCGCCAACGATCGCCGGGCGCCAACGGCGGCACGCCGCGGTCTACGCGCGCGCGCCAGTTCAACTGCACGATCGAGGGAAAACGCGCGCTACCGGTTCTCGATCGCGCCTCGTCGGCATCGACGGCAAACGAGAACCGCGTGGCCGCCGCATCGCCCACCGGCAAGCCTCGCACATGCCCCGTCAGCACGAGTTCGCGTAATTCCCATGCGGGCGGCAACGCTTCGGCTAGACGAATGTCGGCGCGCAGCGCCGCGTACGTATAGCCCGCGACGAGCGCCGCCGCAGCCAGGGCCGCAGGCCCCAGGAGCGGCCGGCACCGCGCCACCCACTGAACGGCCCTCGATCCCGCTATCGCACGCGCCGGCCTACGCGCGAAAGACGCCCACGACCCTATGGCAACCCCAACTGCCGCGGCAAATAGCACGCCTAGCATCGCCCATTCCCAACGGTTGGGCAGCACGGCGCATTGCTGCAACATGACGACACCCAACGCGAAGCCGATGAGCACTGCCCGCATCCGCCCTCCTAATCCACGCGCCGATAGGCGAACCCGGCTGTGCGCCAGCGCGCGGCCAACCCAGACCGTTCAGTTCATTCCTGTTCGGTGGCGTTCGGTTCGGTTCAGTTCGCTGCGATTCGATGGTCCGGCGCAAACGAGCGTCGATTATGCGCAAGCACGCGCGAGTCGGGGCAGCGCGGCGTGAGCGTTGGCCGTTGTGCCTATCTGAAGTTCATGCACGCCGATGCCGCGCAGTTCGGCGATGATGCTGCCGATGCGCGGCACTTGATCGGGCGTGTTGCGCTGTTTGTAGCGCCAGGACGGAGGAATATCGGGCGCGTCCGTTTCGACCACGATAGCCTCGAGCGGTAACTCGGCCGCGAGCCGCCTGATTTGGCGCGAGCGCTCGAACGTGACATTGCCGCCGAAGCCGAGCCGCATCCCTTGATCGATCAATGCGTGCGCCTGTTGGAAGCTGCCGTTGAATGCATGGGCGATGCCGCACTTGACCGCGAAGCGGCGCAAGCCCTTGAGGACGAGGTCTTGCGATTTGCGTACGTGGCAGATGACGGGCAGATCGAACTCACGGGCGAGCTTGAGCTGCGCGTCGTAGAAAAACCGCTGGCGCGCATCGTCGAGGCCGGGAACGAAATAGTCGAGCCCGATTTCGCCGATGCCGATAAAACGCGGATCGCTTAAGCTTGCCTCGATCTCGCCGCGCAACGCGGCTAGGTCCGCTTCGCTCGCCCGCGGCGTAAACAACGGATGGATGCCAAGCGCATACACGCCGCCTTCGATGCGATGCGCGAGCGAACGCACCGCATCGAAGTTTTCACGGGCAACCGCTGGAATGACGATCCGCTCCACACCCGATGCCCGTGCCGCCTGCGCGACGGCATCGCGGTCGGCCTCGAATTCGCCGGCGTCCAGATGGCAGTGCGTATCGATCCACATGGCGAGCCCTCCCGCGCGCGTACGATGCGCCGTGCGCTACACCGGCACGGACGGTTCTTCGTGCAGAACGCCGTCACGCAACCGCATGATGCGATCGCAACGCCCGGCCAATTCGATATCGTGCGTGACGATGACAAAGCTGGTCTCGAGCGTGGCCGACAATTCGAGCATGAGGTTAAAGACGTTATCGGCCGTCGCACCGTCGAGGTTGCCGGTCGGTTCGTCGGCCAGCACGCAAGCGGGCTTGGTCACTAGCGCGCGCGCAACAGCCACGCGCTGACGCTCGCCGCCCGAAAGCTCGCCGGGACGATGCTTGGCCCTGTGCGCAAGCCCGACGCGCTCGAGCATGGCGAGTGCCTCGCGCCGCGCGTCATCGGGCGGGAGGCGCCGAATGCGCAGCGGCATAGCGACGTTATCGACCGCGCTGAATTCCGCCAGCAGATGGTGGAACTGATAGATGAAACCCAGCGCGCGGTTACGCAGATTGTTTCGCTCGCGCTCGGCCAGCTTCGTGAAGGCGCGTCCCAGGAGCGATACGCTGCCGGCGCTGGGTTCGTCGAGCCCGCCGAGCACATGCAGCAGCGTGCTCTTACCGGAGCCCGACGCGCCGACGATGGCCAACTTCTCGCCGCGACCCACGGAAAGATCGGCGCCGTTCAGTACGGGCACGTTCAATCCGCCCTGAACGAACGCTTTGGAGATCCCGTGCGCCTCCAGCACGCATTCGGCAGAGCCGCCCTCGGTGATTGCGGCTTTGCGCGCCGTCGGTCGTTCGATCATGAAATCACTCATAGCGTAGTGCCTCCGCCGGGCGCACCTTCGCACCGCGCCAGCTTGGGTACAGCGTTGCGAGCGCGGACAATGCGAAAGCGATGATGCCGATCCTCGCCACATCGCCCGGAATCAATTCCGACGGTAATTCGCTGATGAAGTAAACCGACGGAGGCAGGAACTGCACGCCGAGCAGATGCTCGATCATCGGCACGAGCCATGGAATGCTCCATGCGATGAGGCACCCGAGCGCAACACCCGACGCGGTGCCGATGAAGCCGATCGTGATGCCTTGCACGAAGAAAATCTTCATGATCGAGCCGGGCTGCGCGCCCAGCGTGCGCAAGATCGCGATGTCCGCCTGCTTGTTCGTAACCGTCATCACGAGCGACGAAACGAGATTGAACGCCGCAACGGCAATGATCAGCGTGAGGATCACGAACATCATCCGCTTTTCGATCTTCACGGCCGAAAACCAGGTCTTGTTCTGCTGTGTCCAGTCGCGAATATAGAGATCGCCGGATAACGTGCGCGCCAACTCGTGCGCAACGCGCGGCGCTTGCTGCATGTCCTTGAGCTTCAATCTGACACCCGTCGGCGCCGTAATGCGAAAGAGCGCTTGCGCGTCGCGAATATTGATGAGCGCGAGCGAGCTGTCGTACTCGTAGTGCCCCGATTGGAACACGCCGGTGACCGTGAACTGTTTCAAACGCGGCATCATGCCAGCCGGTGTGATCGAGCCCTCGGGCGCCACGAGCGTGATCTTGTCGCCGGGTGAAACGCCGAGATTGGCGGCCAAATCGGCGCCGAGCACGATGTTGAACCGGCCTGGTTCGAGATCGCTCAAGCGGCCCGCCTTCATGTCTTTGCCGATGTCGGACACCTGCGGCTCGAGGGAAGGCTCGACCCCGCGCAGCGCGACCCCGCTCACGGCGTCCCCGCGCGTGAGCAACGCCTGGGCGTCGACGTACGGCGCCGCACCGATCACTTCGGGGTTACGGCGCGCTTCATACGCCGTGCGCTGCCAATCGGGCATGGACCCCGTCGGCGAAAAAATTTCGACGTGCGCGAGCACCGACAGCATCCGGTCGCGCACTTGCATCTGGAAACCGTTCATGACGGAGAGCACGACGATGAGAGCGGCCACGCCGAGCGCGATGCCCGACATCGAGACGGCCGCAATGAACGAAATGAAGCCATTGCCGGTCGTGCGCTTGCCGGCGCGGGTGTAGCGCCAGCCGATCTGCCATTCGTAAGGGAGTTTCAAGCGAATCCTTCAATTCTTTACAGCCACCACGCACAGCGCATAAAGCGTGCGCCGTGCTACACAACACGCAAGCGCCGGCCGGCCGCGCGCGTGCCGGGCCAGGCACGCCGCCGCCCACCAGGCAGCGCCGATCAAGCGCGCAGTTTGCCATACAATGCGCACCATCATGCATTCGAACCGCCTTCACCTCCTGTTGCCGTTTGCGCTGCCTACGGCTGCCGACGCCTCCTCGGCGCTGCACGATCTGAGCAGCCCAGCGCTCGACAAGCTGCTCGCCCGCGCGACGCTCGTCGAACGCGTGGTGGGCGAAGACTTCCAGCGTACCTTGCCCCACGAACGGTGGGTCGCGCGGCAGTTCGGCGCGATCGCATCGAACGCGGCGGACGAGGCGCCGCTCGCGCCCTATATGTTGCTCGCCGACGGCGGCAGCCCGGGCCTCGACGAATGGGCCTGCGTCGAGCCCGTGCACGTGCGCATTGCACACGATCATCTCGTGTTGATCGATCCGCAAGCGCTCGCGCTGACCGACGATGAGGCGGCGACGCTCTTCGCTGTCGCCAAGCCGCTCATCGAAGCACTGGGCGTGCGCGTAGAGGCGCCGACGCCGCGCCGTTGGTATCTGGCGGGCGACGTGCTCGGCAAACTCGCCGGCGCCGCGCCGCTGCGAGCGAGCGGGCGCAGTATCGAAATCTGGTTGCCGCACGACGCCCGTTCCGGCCAGCGCTCGCGCATCTGGATGAAGCTGCAAAACGAAGTACAGATGGGCTGGTTCGAGCATCCCGTCAACGAAGCCCGCGAGGCGCAAGGACTACCGGCTGTCAATTCCATTTGGCTCCACGCTCAGGGCGCTGCACAGCGCGTGCGCAGTCCGTTCGAGCGCGTGCTGTCCGACGCCGTCGCGACGCGCGGGCTCGCGCTCGCAGCCGGGGTCGATGCAGGCGCCGCACCGGCTGCGTTCAAGGCCTTGCCCCCGCTCTCGGGCGGTACGACACTCGTCGAACTGGGCGCCTTCGCCGCCCCGTTCGTTGCGCAAGATTGGCCCGCCTGGCAGGCGGCGCTCGATGCATTCGAGCGCGACTGGTTCGCGCCCGCACTCGAGGCGCTGGACTCAGGCAGCCTCGGCGCGCTTGCGCTGACGCTAGGGGGCGACACCGGCTCGGTCACGCTCACCGCAACGCGCGGCGATTTGCGCAAATTCTGGCGCCGGCGCGTGCTCGCGTCGCTGTTCGAATGATTGTGCCTCTATGACCCGAATCGTTACCCGCGCATGCTCGCCCGCCGATGAAGCGGCTTTGATCCGCCACGGTCTGCATCCAATTCTGGCGCGCCTTTATGCCGCACGCGGCGTTCGCCTGCCGGACGAAATCGAAACCGCGCTCGCACGGCTCGTGCCGCCGGTAGCGCTCAAGGGCACAGGCGAGGCGGCGCGGTTGCTCGCTGACGCCATCGAGCAACGCAAGCGCTTGTTGATCGTTGCCGACTACGACTGCGACGGCGCGACGGCCTGCGCCGTCGCCGTGCGCGGCCTGCGCATGTTCGGAGCGCAGGTCGACTACCTCGTGCCCAACCGCTTCGAATACGGCTACGGGCTCACACCCGAGATTGTCGAATTGGCAGCCTCGCGCAAGCCCGACCTGTTGATTACCGTCGACAACGGCATCGCGAGCGTCGAGGGCGTCGACGCGGCCAACGCCCGCGGCATCGACGTGCTCGTCACCGATCATCACCTACCGGGCGACACGCTGCCCGCCGCACGGGTGATCGTGAACCCGAACCAGCCTGGCTGCACGTTCCCGAGCAAGTGCATCGCGGGCGTCGGCGTCATGTTCTACGTGCTGCTCGCACTGCGGGCCGAGTTGCGGGAGCGCGACGCGTTCGCCGAAGGCGGCGCGCTCGGAAAACAGGGGGTACCGGAGCCGCGACTCGACGGCCTGCTCGATCTCGTCGCGCTCGGCACCGTGGCCGATGTTGTCAAGCTCGACGGCAACAATCGCGTGCTGGTGGCACAGGGCCTCGCGCGCATCCGCCGCGGCCGCATGCAACCCGGCATCGCCGCCTTGTTTCGCGCGGCCGCGCGCGACGCGCGCAGTGCGTCGGGCTTCGATCTGGGGTTTGCGCTGGGCCCGCGCCTGAACGCCGCCGGACGGCTGTCGGACATGTCGCTCGGCATCGAGTGTTTGACGACCGACGATGTGGGCCGCGCCTGGGAACTCGCGCAGCAGCTCGATGCCATGAACCACGAGCGGCGCGAGATCGAAGCAGGCATGCAGCAGCAGGCGCTCGTCGACATTGCCGCGCTCGATCCCGACGGCCGCGCGACGATCACCTTATTCAACGAGCGTTGGCATCAGGGCGTCATCGGTATCGTCGCGGGGCGCTTGAAAGAAAAGTACCACCGGCCCGCATTCACGTTTGCGCTCGCCGACGAGCGGGGCGAACTCGTCAAGGGTTCCGGCCGCTCGATTCCCGGCTTTCATCTGCGCGATGCGCTCGATTTGATCGCCAAGCGCGAGCCCGATCTGATCGTCAAGTTCGGCGGCCACGCGATGGCGGCAGGCGTCACGCTGGCGACGCGCGACGTGCCGCGCTTCTCCGACGCATTCGAAACGGTGGCCCGCGAAGCGCTCGATGACGATGCGCTTGCACGCGTCGTCATGACAGATGGGGAACTCGAAGATGCCTACTTCACGCCGCAAGTCGTCGAATTGATCGACGCCGCCGTCTGGGGCCAGGGCTTTCCCGCGCCCACGTTCTCCGGTGAGTTCCAGGTTGTGTCTCAGGCGCTGGTCAAGGACAAGCATTTGAAACTGCAGCTGGCACGCGGGCGGCAGCGCTTCCAAGCAATCTGGTTCAATCACACCGAAACGTTGCCGGCCCGCGCCCATCTCGCCTACCGGCTCGCGGCCGATAGTTGGAACGGCGCGGTACGGGTGCAGTTGATCGTGGAGCACGCGGGGCCCGATACATCGAGCCCATAGCTTGCCTTTAGCACCCGGCGGCCGAGCGCCATCGGCTATAATTTCTCCTTTTTACGAAGCCGAAAAGATCAACATGGAAGCCGAACGTCTGAACGCGATCGAAGGCTCTCTAGCGGACCTACGCCGACGCGCGGGCGAGCTACGGGGGTATCTTTGACTACGATGCTAAAGCCTCGCGTCTAGCAGAAGTCAACAAGGAACTCGAAGATCCGAACGTCTGGAACGACTCCAAGCATGCCCAGAGCCTCGGCCGGGAAAAGAAGTCGCTCGAAGGCGCCGTTCTGACCCTGTCCGCGCTCGATGCCGATCTGCGCGACGCGCAGGATCTGTTCGACATGGCCCGCGAGGAAAGCGACGACGAAACACTGCTCGCCTGCGAAGCCGATGCACAAGGGATCGAAGCGCGCGTCGCCGATCTCGAATTCCGCCGGATGTTCTCGAACCCGGCCGATCCGAACAACGCGTTCCTCGACATCCAAGCCGGCGCGGGCGGCACCGAAGCGTGCGACTGGGCGGCGATGCTGCTGCGGCAATACCTGCGCTATTGCGAGCGCAAGGGCTTCAAAACGGAAGTGCTCGAAGCATCCGATGGCGACGTCGCGGGCATCAAAAACGCGACGATCAAGATCGAGGGCGAGTATGCCTACGGCTTCTTGCGCACCGAGACAGGCATCCACCGCCTCGTACGCAAATCGCCGTTCGATTCGTCGGGCGGCCGCCATACGTCGTTTACGTCCGTGTTCGTGTACCCGGAAATCGACGATTCCATCGAGGTCGATATCAACCCGGCGGACTTGCGCATCGATACTTATCGAGCGTCGGGCGCCGGCGGCCAGCACATCAACAAAACCGATTCGGCCGTGCGTATCACCCACTTGCCGACGGGCATTGTCGTGCAATGCCAAAACGACCGTTCGCAGCACCGCAACCGGGCCGAAGCGATGGCGATGCTCAAGTCGCGCCTGTACGAAGCCGAAATACGCAAGCGCCAGGCCCAGCAAGACAAGCTCGAATCGAGCAAGACCGATGTGGGCTGGGGCCATCAAATTCGCTCCTACGTGCTCGATCAGAGCCGCGTGAAGGATTTGCGCACCAACGTCGAAACGAGCAACACGAAGGCCGTGCTCGACGGCGACCTCGACGATTTCATTAGCGCGAGCCTAAAGCAAGGCGTCTAAGCGCAGCAGCGGACACACCATGACCGAATCGACTCTCCCCACCGCCGACGCAAGCGTCGACGAGAACAAGATCATCGCCGAGCGGCGCGAGAAGCTGCGGGCGCTGCGCGAGTCCGGCATCGCCTACCCGAACGACTTCCGTCCGACGCACCACGCGGGCGACCTACAATCGCAATACGCCGCCAGCGACAAGGACGCGCTCGAAGCCACGGCACTGCAAGTGGCCGTCGCGGGCCGCATGATGCTCAAGCGTGTGATGGGCAAGGCAAGCTTTGCGACGGTGCAGGACGGCTCGGGTCAAATCCAGTTCTTCGTGACACCGGCCGATGTCGGCGAGCCAACCTACGAAGCTTTCAAGAAGTGGGACCTCGGCGATATCGTCGCCGCCCACGGCGTGCTGTTTCGCACGAACAAGGGCGAGCTGTCGGTGCGCTGCACGCAACTGCGCCTGCTCTCGAAGGCGCTGCGTCCCCTGCCCGACAAATTTCACGGCCTGTCCGACCAGGAAACCCGATACCGCCAGCGCTACGTCGATCTGATCGTAACGCCCGAAGCGCGCAACACGTTCCTCGCGCGCACGAAAGTCGTTTCGTCGATCCGCAAGTTCATGTCCGATGCCGACTTCATGGAAGTCGAAACGCCAATGTTGCACCCGATCCCCGGGGGGGCGACGGCCAAACCGTTCGTCACGCATCACAACGCGCTCGACATGCAGATGTTTCTGCGCATCGCACCGGAGCTCTATCTGAAACGGTTGATCGTCGGCGGCTTCGAGCGCGTCTTCGAGATCAACCGCAACTTCCGTAACGAAGGCGTGTCGCCGCGGCACAATCCGGAGTTCACGATGATGGAGTTCTACGCCGCGTACACGAATTACGCGTGGCTCATGGACTTCACCGAGCAGTTGATTCGGCAGGCTGCCATCGATGCGCTCGGCACGGCAAACATCGTCTATCAGGGCCGCGAGCTCGATCTGTCGAAGCCATTTCATCGCCTGACGATCACACAGGCAATTCGCAGGTACGCGCCCGACTACACCGACGCGCAGTTGAGCGACCCGGCGTTTCTGCGCACCGAACTGAAGCGGTTCGGCGTCGATACCGCGCAGCCCATGTTCCTGAACGCGGGGGTCGGCTCGCTGCAGTTGGCGCTCTTCGAGGAAACGGCCGAAGCACAACTCTGGGAACCGACCTACATCATCGACTACCCCGTTGAGGTGTCGCCGCTCGCGCGTGAATCCGATTCCGTCGAAGGTATTACCGAGCGCTTCGAGTTGTTCATCACAGGCCGGGAGATCGCCAACGGCTTTTCGGAACTCAACGATCCCGAAGATCAAGCAGCACGCTTCAAGAAGCAAGTGGAGCAGAAAGATGCGGGCGACGAAGAAGCGATGTACTACGACGCCGACTACATTCGCGCGCTCGAATACGGCATGCCGCCTACCGGCGGCTGCGGGATCGGCATCGATCGTCTCGTCATGCTGCTGACGGACAGCCCGAGCATCCGCGACGTCATCCTGTTCCCACATCTGCGTCGCGAGGACTGAGGCCGACGCGCGACGACACTTTGTAACCGTCGGTAAAAGCCGTCGCGAGCGGGGCTCGGGCGGCTTTTTTTATGGCCACTCGGACCCTCGGGAAATCGGTCGGCTCGGCGCTCATCCACCGCTGTGCGCCGAGCAGCGCTTGCATGCGCACGGGAGCGGACGTTACAAATTGAAACGACGGCATTGCCGCGATACCGGACACTATCGTTGTTTCAGTCAAAGGCCTCTTCGTCCTTGACGGAGGTGCTATATGGACGATATGGATAATCCAAACACACCTACCCGTCGCCTGCATCCGCTGATTGCAGTCGCCGCGGGCACGGTCATCGTCGCGAGTCTCGCGGCCACCGCCGCCATCACCGGTGTCTTTCCAAGGGCATCGAGTTCCGGCGTCCAAAACGATCAATCTCAAACGGCGCAAGTCGCGTCGCAGCCCGTGGTCGATTCGGCCGCGCCTGCGAATGGCGCTCGGCTCACCAGCGAACAGCCCTCCGCGCAGCCCCCGGCAGTGCAGCAAGCACCGGCGGCGCAAGCCGCACCCACAGCGCCAGGCCAAGTGCCGTACACCGGGCAACCGGGTCAGCCCTCGTACGCGGCGCAGCAGCCGTATGGCCAACCGCCCGCGACGCAGCAATATGCTGCGCCATCCCGGCAGCTCGCGCAGCAACCGTACGCGCAGCCGCCGCAGCCGAGCGGCCAATCGGCATGCTCGACTTGCGGCACGGTCGAATCGATCGCTGCGACGCGGCATGAGGGGCACGGAACGGGTATCGGCGCAGTCGGTGGCGCACTGGCCGGCGGCTTGGTCGGCAATCAGTTCGGCCGAGGCACCGGCCGCACGGCGATGACTGTGCTTGGCGCCGTCGGCGGCGGCTTCGCCGGCAACTCGGTCGAAAAGCACCTGCGCAGCGACACCCGTTACCAAGTGCGCGTGCGGATGGCCAACGGCCGTCTGCGCTACTTTAACTATCGCGAGCCGCCGCCGTTCCAGCAAGGCGAGCGCGTTCATCTCGAGCACGGCACCCTCGCAGCGGGCTAATCCGTCCCCAAGGCGTACGGGGTGCGGGCAGACCGCCAACGAGAGAACACTGGCGAATCCGCGGTACCCTACCGCTCGATGCATGCAAAAAAGGCGACCTAGCGCAGGTCGCCTTTTTCTATGCCGGCAAACGGTACGGGAGGCAGGTTAGCCCGCCGCTACGCGGCCAAACCTCATTCAGCCGAGTCCTCGATCCAAGCCAACTGAATCGCTTCGAGGATCTTTTCGCTGGACCGGTCGGGGTCGTCATCGAAGCCGTCGAGCTCCATGACCCAACGATGCAGATCGGTGAAACGGACCTGCTGAGGATCGATTTCCGGGTATTTGTCGGTGAGGGCCATTGCGATCTCTTGCACGTCTATCCACTTCATGGCTGCTCCCTCCTCTCAATGGTTTTCTTTCGCGTGGTTGATCGAGTAGCGTGGGATCTCGACGACGAGATCCTTATCCTGCGGCACGCGCGCCTGGCACGAGAGCCGCGAGGTCGGCTCGAGCCCCCACGCCTTGTCGAGCAGATCGTCTTCGTCCTCTTCGGACGGCGCGAGCGCTTCGAAGCCTTCACGCACGATCACATGACAGGTGGTGCAAGCGCAAGACTTTTCGCACGCATGCTCGATTTCGATGCCGTGCTCGAGCAGCGCATCGCACACGCTCTCGCCCGGCTTGGCCTCGAAGACCGCCCCCTCCGGGCACAGTTCGACGTGGGGCAGGACAACGATTTGAGGCATAGGTATTCCGTTATGGCTGTATTGTGCGGGGCCGCAGCGGCGCGTCCGTTCATTTTATAGCGCGCATGCGCCGGTCAGATCTCGTCGAGCTTGCGGCCCTTGAGGGCTTGGCGAATGCTTTTGTCCATCCGCCGGGCGGCGAACTCATCGGTCTGCTCCGCGAGCGCTTTTGTCGCTGACTCTATCGCGTCGGCATCGTCGCTTTGCGCCGCGCCGCGCAACCGCGTGAGCGCCTCGTCGATTCGCGCCCGCTCGTCGTCGGCCAGCAACTCGCCATCGGCCGCGAGGGCCGCCTGCGTGGCCTCGAGCAAGCGCTGCGCGTCGACCTGCGCCTCGCGCAACGCGCGGGCGCGCATATCGACTTCGGCCGTGCGGAAACTATCCTCGAGCATGCGCGCGACGTCATCGTCGGCAAGGCCATATGACGGTTTCACGACGATCGAGGCCTCCACGCCCGAATGCAATTCGCGTGCAAACACCGACAGCAATCCATCGGCATCGACCTGGTAGGTCACACGAATGCGCGCGGCGCCAGCCACCATCGGCGGAATGCCGCGCAACTCGAAGCGGGCGAGCGAGCGGCAATCGGAAACGAGTTCGCGTTCGCCCTGCACGACGTGGATGGCCATGGCCGTCTGACCGTCCTTGAACGTCGTGAACTCTTGTGCGCGCGCGACCGGAATCGTCGAATTGCGCGGAATGATTTTCTCGGCGAGACCACCCATCGTCTCGACCCCCAGCGACAGCGGAATCACATCGAGCAGCAACCAGTCCTCGCCGGCGCGATTGCCGGCCAGCAGATCGGCCTGGATCGCCGCACCGAGCGCGACGACCTGGTCCGGATCGAGGTTGATCAGCGGCGGCTGGCCGAAGAACGCCTCGACAGCGCGGCGGATCACCGGCATGCGCGTGGCGCCGCCGACCAGCACGACACCCTTCACGTCCTGCGGCGTCACCTTCGCGTCGCGCAGTGCCTTGCGCGTCGGCGCGAGCGTACGCTCGACCAGAGCGCGCACGAGTTCGGCAAATTGAGGTTCGGTAACCGAGACGCTAATGAGGGTGCCGTCGGCCAGCGTCGCTTCGATCGTCGCTTGCGGCGCAGACGATAGGGCCTCCTTCGCAGCGCGCACGCGATCGAGCAGCAGGCGCACATCCTCGGCCGCGAGGCCTTGCGGGGCCAAGCCGGCTTCGGCCAGCACATGGCGGAACAAGACATGATCGAAGTCGTCGCCACCGAGCGCCGAATCGCCCCCGGCTGCCAGCACCTCGAACACACCCTTGGTCAGCTTGAGAATCGACAAATCGAAGGTGCCGCCGCCGAGATCGTAGATGGCATAAAGCCCTTCCGCCCCATGATCGAGCCCGTAGGCGATGGCGGCCGCCGTCGGCTCGTTGAGCAGACGCAGCACGTTCAACCCCGCGAGCCGCGCTGCGTCTTTCGTCGCCTGACGCTGGCCTTCGTCGAAATATGCGGGCACCGTAATGACCGCGCCGACAAGCTCGTCGCCAAGCGAATCCTCGGCGCGTTGGCGCAGCGTTGCAAGAATCTCAGCCGACACTTCGACGGGGCTCTTCACCCCCGCGACCGTGCGGATTTGGACCATGCCAGGCGCGTCGATGAAGTCATACGGTGCGTTCTCGGCGCCCTCGACTTCTTGCCTGCCGCGCCCCATGAAGCGCTTGACCGAGACGATCGTGTTGCGCGGATCGAGCACCGCTTCCTCTTTCGCGGTATGGCCGATGCGGCGCCCGCCGCGTTCGAGGTAGCGCACGACTGAAGGCAACAGGACACGGCCGGCTTCATCGGCCAATGCTTCGGGGATGCTGTTGCGGACCGCGGCAACAAGCGAGTTGGTCGTGCCGAGATCGATGCCGATGGCGAGCCGCCGCTGATGCGGCGCGGGCGCCATGCCGGGTTCCGAGATTTGCAGTAGGGCCATTCTGGTTTATGTGGGTTCGTGTTCCGCCGCAAAAGCGACCGGAACCTCGATTATCTCGCGAGCTGCGAGCTTGCGCTGCGCCCGCTGTTCGAAGCGAAGCGGACTCGCTCGGCCGGCTTGCGTGCCGGCGCCGGGTTCGGCTCCGGCGCTAATGCTCGAGTCGTTCGATTTGGTGACCGATTTCTCCGGAGACGCGTTCGAGAAACATCAACTGCCGCACGGCTTCGGCGGCCGGCTGATCGGCACCGGTATCGAGCAGCACCGCCAGCCGTTCGAAGCGAGCTCGTTCCTCGTCGCGCAACTCGTCCTGCAGCGCTATTAGCACGCCGACATTTCGCGCATCGGCGGCATCTTCGATTCGCTCTCGCCATTCCATCTGCTGCATCAAAAAAGCCGGCTCCATGGCCGTATTTTCCGCTGCACCCACATCGATGCCGCGCAACGAAAGCAGATACGTTGCGCGCTTGAGCGGATCGCGCAGCGTCTGATAAGCCTCGTTCGCACGCGTTGCCCATTGCATCGCAATGCGTTTTTGCGCCTCGCCGGCGGCCGCGAATCGGTCCGGATGGACCTGCGCCTGCACCGTGCGATAGGCATGTTCGAGCGCTTGAAGATCGAGCGTGAAACGCACCGGCAGATGGAACAGATCGAAATGGCTGTCTTGGATGGAGGACATGAGGTCAATCGTCGGTCAAGGGTCAGCGGCAGACGCGAAATACCTAGGCATGAATGACGGGGGATATGACGCGCGAGCCGAATGACGCGGTATGTCGCCCGCGGCTGCCTGTCGCGAAGCTGCGCCTAGAAACAAAAAGGCGGCCCGCGCCGCCTTATCGTACGCCCCAGTGTACGCCCGAGGCGACACGACGCGTCATACGCGGAACGATTCGCCGCAGCCGCATTCGTCTTTCACGTTGGGGTTGTTGAATTTAAACCCTTCGTTCAACCCTTCGCGCGCGAAGTCGAGCTCCGTGCCGTCGATATAGGCGAGGCTCTTCGGATCCACGACAACCTTCACGCCGTTGCACTCGAAGACTTCGTCCTGGGGCTCGACTTCGTCGACGTACTCGAGCTTGTATGCGAGGCCCGAGCACCCTGTCGTGCGCACGCCCAGGCGCAGGCCAAGGCCCTTGCCACGGCGGGCTAGGTACTTCTGCACGTGCTGCGCAGCCTTCTCGGTCAAAGTGATTGCCATGATGCTCGTGCGCTTACGCGGCTTGCTGCTTGGCCTCATCGGCCGTTTTGACGACGCCGTGACGCTGCTTGTAGTCGGCCACCGCCGCCTTGATGGCGTCTTCCGCGAGAATCGAGCAGTGAATCTTGACCGGCGGCAATGCGAGCTCTTCGGCGATCTGCGTGTTCTTGATCGTCAGCGCCTCATCGAGCGTCTTGCCCTTCACCCATTCGGTGACGAGCGAGCTCGACGCAATAGCCGACCCGCATCCGTACGTCTTGAACTTTGCATCTTCGATCACGCCATCAGCGCCGACGCGAATCTGCAGCTTCATGACGTCGCCGCATGCGGGCGCGCCCACCATACCCGTGCCGACCGTTTCGTCGTCCTTCGAGAAGGAGCCGACGTTGCGCGGGTTTTCATAATGATCGAGAACTTTAGTGCTGTAAGACATGATCAAACTCCTGATTCGTTCGAAAGTTTCACGTACGTTCGATGTTTTCTATGCGTTCGTGCGGCGCTCAATGCGCAGCCCACTTGATCGTCGTAAGGTCGATGCCGTCCTGGTGCATTTCCCACAACGGAGACAAATCGCGCAGTTTCGCGATTTTGCCCTTCAGCAGGTTGACGACGTAATCGACGTCTTGTTCCGTCGTAAAGCGACCGACCGTGAAGCGGATCGAGCTATGCGCCAGCTCGTCGTTGCGGCCTAGCGCGCGCAGCACGTACGACGGCTCGAGCGAAGCGGACGTGCAGGCGGAGCCGGACGACACGGCGACATCCTTGATCGCCATGATCAGCGACTCACCTTCGACGAAGTTGAAGCTGATGTTCAGGTTGTGCGGCACACGCCGTTCCATGTCGCCGTTGACATAGACTTCTTCCATCTGGGTCAGGCCACGCAGCAAGCGGTCGCGCAACATGCGGACCCGCTCGTTCTCCGTCGCCATCTCTTCGCGCGCGATGCGAAACGCCTCGCCCATGCCGACGATCTGATGCGTCGCCAACGTGCCCGAGCGCATGCCGCGCTCGTGGCCGCCGCCATGCATTTGCGCTTCGATACGCACGCGCGGCTTGCGGCGCACATACAATGCGCCGATGCCTTTCGGGCCATACGTTTTGTGCGCCGAGAACGACATCAAATCGACCTTGAGACGGCTGAGATCGATTTCGACCTTACCGGTCGCTTGCGCGGCGTCGACGTGAAATATGATGCCCTTTTCACGGCAGATCGCGCCGATCGTCTCGATGTCCTGAATCACGCCGATCTCATTATTGACGGACATGACGGAGACGAGAATCGTGTCGGGACGCAGCGCGGCCTTGAAGACATCGAGGTCGATCAGACCGTCGCTCTTGACGTCCAGATAGGTCACGTCGAACCCCTCGCGTTCGAGTTCGCGGCACGTATCGAGCACGGCTTTATGCTCCGTCTTCACTGTGATGACGTGCTTGCCCTTGCTCTTGTAGAAGTGCGCGGCGCCCTTGATTGCCAAGTTGTCCGATTCTGTCGCACCCGAGGTCCAAATGATCTCGCGCGGATCGGCGTTGACGAGCGCGGCAACCTGTTCGCGCGCTTCTTCGACTGCACGCTCAGCGTCCCAACCGTAAGCGTGGCTGCGCGAAGCGGGGTTGCCGAACTGCTCGCGCAGGTACGGGATCATCTTGTCCACCACGCGCGGATCGACGGGCGTCGTTGCGCTGTAATCCATGTAAATGGGCAGGTGGGGCGTCGGGTTGGTCATCTATAGCTCCGGGGAAATCGTTATAGCGCTTTGCTGGTTCGGCTCGTTCGGCTTTCGTTGCCGGCTCGCTCTTGAGCGGACTTTACGAGAACTTCACGAACTCGCGATGTTGAATACCGAATTGGGCCCTTTCGGGGCGACGCGGGCCGCTTCGACGGCAGCATTCTCGCTGCGCCTGTCGCGCAGCACCGCCGGCGACCCCTCGCGCGCGCGCTGCTGATCGACGAGATCCTGCAGCGAGACCGAATCGAGATACTCGACCATCTTCTGGTTCAGCGTGGACCAGAGCTCGTGCGTCATGCAATGGCCGTCATGCTGCTTCGTACCTTCGCACGAGCCCTTCCCACCGCACTGCGTGGCGTCCAGCGGTTCGTCGACGGCGATAATGATGTCCGCAACCGTCACTTCCTGCGCGCGACGCGCGAGGTTATAGCCACCGCCCGGCCCGCGCACCGATTCGACGATCTCGTGGCGGCGCAGCTTCCCGAACAATTGCTCGAGGTAGGACAGCGAGATGCGCTGACGCTGGCTGATGCCGGCGAGCGTCACCGGACCTTGCTCCTGGCGTAGGGCCAGGTCGATCATCGCCGTGACGGCGAAACGGCCTTTCGTGGTGAGTCTCATAGGGACGGAAAACCAGAATTCTCGAGGATTTTGGTCAAGTATAAATACATGACGTTTTTAGTCAAGTATCCCCATCGCGGGACAGGTTATTGGTGACGGATTCCGCGATGGGTCCCGCCCGATGGGTCCCGCCGCGCGGCGATGACGATCGCGCCCACCGGCGCGCGGAACGCGGTCCGGTTCACGACGGCTCGGCGGTCACTGCCGGCACGGTACTGCGGCGCACCGCGGGTGCGGTATGTCCGCTGCCCGCGTCGATCAGCCCGTACGACACCGCGCGCGCCAGTTCCGCCGTCACCTGCTCTGCCGCGAGCGGTTCGTGCACCGTCCCGCGATCGCCGTACGCGCGCAGCGCGGCCATGGCAATAAGCGCCACGGCCATGGCCACCGGCCAGTAGGTGAAGAGATAGCCCGATTTTGTCGTTTTCATGTTCGTGCCCCTGTTGCAGCGGACCCACGCCGATCGCACGCCCGCACTGATCCATGGCACGTATTCTATAAACGAAACCTATCGAGACAAAGGTGCGAATAGCGAATTCAGCGTTGCATGACAGCGAACAATGAGGGGAACGGCCGCCCGAGCGCAGCTAGTCGCGGTGCGTACGCTGCGCGGCGTAGAGCTCACGAAACGTCCTGCCGACGGGCGCCGGCATCTCGCGCGTCGCGGTCCAACCGCGGCCGAACGGCAAATGCGCGAGCGAGCGCCTGCTCCCGCCCATGCGCTCGAGGATGCGCACCGCGCACTTGGTGACAAGCGCGTAAAGCGCGGGGTGCATTGCCAAGAATCCCCAGGTTGCCAGCCCCGCCCGCTCGGCGGCGGGCCGAAGACCGCGTTCGACCTGCTTTTCCCGCAGCTTTCGCAGCAGATCGGAAATCGGAATACCAACGGGGCACACGGAGTTGCACTCGCCGCACAGCGTCGCCGCTTGCGGCAAGTCCAGCGCCTTGTCGAGCCCGACGTAGCTGGGCGTCAGCACCGAGCCCATGGGCCCCGGATAGACCCAGCCGTAGGCATGGCCGCCCACCTTCTGATAGACGGGACAGTGATTCATGCACGCCCCGCAACGAATGCAGCGCAACATCTCTTGGAACGCACCGCCGATCAGCCCTGTCCGGCCGCCATCGACGAGAATGACGTACATGTGTTCCGGCCCGCCGAGCTCGCCTGCGCCGCGCGGCCCCGTCAGCAGCGAGAAGTAATTCGCCATGGCTTGCCCCGTCGCGCTGCGCGGCAGCAGCCGCATGGCTAGCGCGAGATCCTCGAGCGTCGGCAGCACCTTTTCGATTCCCGTGACGGCCACGTGCACACGCGGCATCACCGTGCACATGCCTTCGTTCCCCTCGTTCGTGACGAGCGCGACCGAGCCGGTTTCCGCGATGACGAAGTTGCCGCCCGTCACGCCCATGTCGGCCGACAGAAAGTGCGGACGCAGCACCTCGCGCGCCTCGCGCGTCATATCGGGAATTTCGGTGAGCCGCGCTCGGCCGTGCGTGGTCGCGAACAAATCCGCGATTTGCTCTTTGTCCTTGTGCACGACGGGCGCGATGATGTGGCTCGGCGGCTCGTTGTCGTTGATTTGCAGGATGTATTCGCCCAGGTCGGTCTCGATCGACTGCACGCCCATCTGGCCGAGCACGGCGTTGAGCTGCATCTCCTCGGACACCATCGATTTGGTCTTGATGACCTTCTTGACGTCGTGCTTGCGTGCGATGTCGGCCACGAGCTGTGCGGCATCGCGCGTCGTTTCCGCGTAGAGCACCGTGGTCCCGCGCCGGGCCGCCTCGCGCTCGAAGGTTTCGAGCCAGACGTCCAGATGCTCGAGGGCCCGATTGCGACGCGTCTTCAACTCGGCGCGCGTTGCCGGGAAATCGATCGCCTGCATGGCGGCCGCACGCGCCGATACGAACTTCGTCGACAGCTTTTTCAAATTCTGCTGCAGGCGCGCGTCGGCAAGACCCTCTTTCGCACGCGCCTTGAAGTGCATCGATTGAACTTGCATAGGTGGCTCGATCGGCTCGGTTCGGTTGGTTCAGTTCAATGAAGAAGGCGGCGTGCGGCTCAGCGCTCAGCGTCGCCCGCCAGCACCTGGGCGATATGGAGCACGCGCGTCGTGGTGTCGCCCGTGCGGCGCAGCCGCCCTTCGATGTTCAGCATGCAGCCCAGATCGCCGAGTACGACGCAGTGGGTCCCGCTCGCCTGGACGTTCGCGCATTTTTCGTCGACGATGGCGGTCGAAATGTTGCCGTACTTGACCGCGAACGTGCCGCCGAAGCCGCAACAGTGTTCACAGTCCCTCATTTCGGTCACGGCAACGCCGCGCTGGGCGAGCAACGCGCGCGGCTGCTGTTTTACCCCCAGCTCGCGCAGCCCCGAACAGGAGTCGTGGTAGGTGACCGGGCCCGCGAACGTGCCCGGTGTCAATTGGACCTTGGCGACGTTGACGAGAAAATCGGTCAATTCGTAGACTTTCGCCCGGAGCCGTTCGTAGCGGCCCATCAGTTCGGGGTCGTCGCGGAACAGATCGCCATAGTGGACAGCGATCATCCCGCCGCATGAGCCGGACGGAACCACGACGTAGTCGAACTGCTCGAATTCGCGCAGCGTTTTTTCGGCGAGATCGCGGGCGATGCGCCGCTCGCCGGAGTTGTAGGCCGGCTGCCCACAACAGGTTTGCGCCGGCGGGACCGCAACGTCGAAGCCCGCCTGCTCGAGCAGCTTGACGACCGAAAACCCGATTTCCGGGCGCATCAGATCAATGAGACACGTGACGAAGAGTCCGACTCGCATGGTGGCCACAGATGAACGAAACCGGTCGATTATCCGTCGTTTGCGGCGGCTGGCGGCGCAATGAGCCAAAAAAAGCAGACGATCGGGGTTTGAGGGCCCGTTCAAACGGCGTTCGCTTTTTTCACAATACGAGATACAATGGGCCCAACTGTTAATTGCCGAGTCAATTGATTTCCGATGAGCGAGACAAAGCCGGATTCCAAAACGTCGATCCAGGTGATCGAACGCATGATGCGCCTGCTCGACGCCCTTGCAGCCCACACCGATCCCGTGAGCCTGAAGGAACTCGCGCTAGGCACCGAGTTGCACCCATCCACGGCGCACCGGATCCTGAACGACATGGTGACCTGTCGGCTCGTCGATCGGTCCGATCCGGGCACCTACCGTCTGGGGATGCGGCTGCTGGAGTTAGGCAATCTCGTTAAAGCGCGGTTGTCCGTGCGCGACGCGGCGCTCGCGCCCATGCGCGAACTGCATCGCATGACGGGCCAAACGGTCAATCTGTCGGTACGGCAAGGCGATGAAATCGTCTATATCGAGCGCGCCTATTCGGAGCGCTCAGGCATGCAGGTCGTGCGCGCCATCGGCGGACGCGCCCCCCTGCATCTCACATCGGTCGGCAAGCTGTTTCTTGCGGCCGACGAGGCTTCGCGCGTGCGCGCCTACGCCATGCGCACAGGGCTGTCAGGCCATACGCAAAACAGCATCACCGACGTTTCCCGGCTCGAGCGCGAACTCACTCAAGTGCGCCAGCAAGCCTGCGCGCGCGACAACGAAGAGCTGGAACTCGGGGTGCGATGCATTGCCGCGGGTATTTACGACGACACCGGAAAACTGGTTGCGGGATTATCGCTGTCCGCGCCTGCGGACCGGCTGCAAGACGCGTGGATGGGCCAGTTGAATCAGACGGCACTCGTCATCTCGGAATCGCTCGGATATCGCCCGCAAGCGGCGACCGCAGGGGAGCCGCGTAAATCCGGAGCGAACTGATCTGCGTTGTTCTCGGCGCGGGGTAAGCGCCCCCGTAGCGGTGATCTCCGCCGTAGCGCAGCGCGCAGGCGCTGTCGAGCAACGAACAAACCGCGAGGCCCGGCGGGCGCCTTGAGCGGGTCAACCTTCGACCCGCCGAATCAAGCCCGCTTTAGGTACCGCGCCCGCCGGCGTCCGCGCTCGTGATACGCTGGCCGTCGGAATCGTCGAGCCACTTGCGTAGACGCGTCGCATCCGCGAACCGCGTGTACTTGCCGGTCGAATCGAGCAGGACCATGACGAGCGGACGCCCATGGATGGTCGCCTGCATCACCATGCATTCGCCCGCCTCGTTGATGAAGCCGGTCTTTTGCAGGCCAATGTCCCAGGTCGGATTGCGCACGAGCGCATTCGTGCTGTTATAGGCGAGCACGCCCTTGCCCGGATAGACGTCGTAGCTGCGGTCGGTCGAGAACTTGCGGATAAGCGGATATTGGTACGCCGCATTGACCATCTTCACGAGATCGCGCGCCGTCGAGACGTTATGGCTCGTCAATCCCGTCGGGTTCTCGAAGTGCGTCTCAGCCATGCCAAGCTCCTTCGCCTTGGCATTCATCGCCGCGATGAATGCCGGACGGCCGCCCGGGTAATAGCGCGACAGCGCAGCAGCGGCGCGATTCTCCGACGCCATCAGTGCAATGTGAAGCATGTCCTCGCGCGAGAGCACCGAACCCACGCGCAGGCGCGAACTCGTATGCTTTTCGTAGTCGCGATCGTCTTCGGTGACTTCAATTTGATCGGTGAGCGGCAGCTTCGAATCGAGCACGACCATGGCCGTCATCAGCTTCGTGATCGAGGCGATGGGCACGACCGACGTCGAATTCTTGTCCAGCAGCACTTCGGACGAGTTTTGATCGACGACGAAGGCGACGTTCGAGCGCAGCGCGACGCCTTCCGGCGTATCTTGCAGACCGAAAGCCTGGCCGGCCGTGGGCGAGCGCGGCTCGAACGCGACGCGATGCACGCCGTGGCGGCCGTGGCCGTGCACCGTATAGGTCACGTGCTTGCGCTTCGCGGGCTTGCGCGTGCGCTCGTCGGTGGCTGCGGCCGTCGACTCGGCGGCCTTCTTTTTCAGCTGCTTCTTATGGGCGGACTGATGGGCGGAAGCGGCGAACGCGTCGGCCGGAGTCGCAAGCGCCGCAACGGTGAGCGCGCCGGCAGCGACGGACATGACAGTCCCGAGCGCCACGCCTCGCAACACGTTCAGCGACGAAAACAGAGCGATTTTCATTGGTGTTCTAAAGCAGGAGTGGCAGACGGTTGTCGGCAAGTGTAGTAAAGCTGCGAAAAATTAGCAATATTAAGCACTTATCCGCCGTCCTTGATCCAATTTGTAAAAAGGTGAGGCGCGTGGCGCGCACGATTCTTGCGCAGCGGGCCCCACCTTCCAGCGTCATAACCGCATAACGGCGGTATTTGTCCAGACTTAAGCGAAATCGTGCGTCGGTTGTTGCACAGCCGAAGCGGCGGGCATCGGCCGCGACAGCGCCCTCGCGCGCGGAACGTCAGTGTCGCATAACGCGGTAGCCTAGCATTCGGTTTACAGCTTTTTGCGCCAAAACACCGCGCGCTAGCCCACATGGCCATACTAGGCCTTTCGGCTCGGCCGGTTTTGCGGCAACAATGACCGAAAACGATACGATCGTCACGTCCCCAAAACGCCACAAGGTATTGTTTTCTCAATATATTCAATCAATGGTGCGTCGCACAAGAAATGCTTGACATTTGGTTACGTCGTCCTAAAATGGGAACCGTTGTTGCGACGCACAAAAGACGTCGGACATAAGAAGCGCCTCGCAAGTTTAGCCATTCCACCCCTCCGGCCTATATGAACAGGCCGATCATCAGGAGCGATAAAACATGACTCTGCTGACCCCTGAGCAATTCGCCGCAGCACAAAAAGCCAACTTCGAAGCCCTCTTCGGCCTTACGAACAAGGCATTCGAAGGCATCGAGAAGCTCGTCGAACTGAACCTTCAAGTCGTGAAGTCGACGATTGCCGAAAGCCAAGAAAACGCACAACGCGCGTTGTCGGTCAAGGATGCGCAAGAGTTCCTCTCGCTGCAAGCCAGCTTCGCGCAGCCCGTCGCCGAGAAGGTCCTCTCGTACGGTCGTCATCTGTACGAAATTGCCTCGGCCACGCAAGCCGAATTCGCACGCGTTGCGGAAGCTCAGTACGAAGAACAGAATCGTAGGGTTCAAGCGCTCGTCGAGAACGTCGCCAAGAATGCCCCGGCAGGCTCGGAAACGGCCGTCGCCGTCATGAAGTCGGCCATCACGGCGGCGAACACGACGTACGAAACGGTTCACAAGGCCACGAAGCAAGCGGTCGAGATCGCCGAAAGCAACTTCAACGCCGCTGCCACGGCTGCTCAGAAGGCCGCTCAACAAGCCGCCTCGCAAGCGTCGCGCGCTGCCGCGACGAAGAAGTCGACCGTGTAAGATCGGCTTTCGCTCCGCGCCGAAATACGAAACGGCGCGCTCCTGAGGGGGCGCGCCGTTTTCTTTTTGCCGCCGTTTTCTTCTGCTGCTCGATTGCTTTGTCGTCGCGTGCATTCGCTGTTACGCGAGAGCCCGCCGCCAAGCGGCGGGCCGTACGTCACTTCTTGCGCTGCGGCGGCAGGTCCGTGCAGACGCCCTCGTAAAGCTCGGCTGCCATCCCGATCGATTCGCCTAGCGTCGGGTGCGGATGGATCGTGCGGCCGATGTCGGCTGCATCAGCCCCCATCTCGATCGCCAGACACACTTCGCTGATCAGATCGCCGGCGTTCAGGCCGACAATGCCGCCGCCGATCACGCGGTGCGTCTGTTCGTCGAAGATCAGCTTGGTGAAGCCCTCGTCGCGGCCATTCGCGATCGCGCGGCCGGATGCAGCCCAAGGGAACACGGCCTTGCCGTACTTGATGCCCTCGGCCTTGCACTGATCTTCCGTCTTGCCGGCCCATGCCACTTCCGGGTCGGTGTAGGCGACCGACGGAATCTGCAACGCATCGAAATAGGCCTTCTCGCCGTGTGCGGCTTCGGCCGCGACATGGCCTTCATGCACGGCCTTGTGGGCGAGCATCGGCTGGCCGACCACGTCGCCGATCGCAAAGATGTGCGGCACGTTGGTGCGCATCTGCTTGTCGACCTCGATGAAGCCGCGATCGGTTACCGTCACGCCGGCCTTGTCGGCACCGATCCTTTTGCCGTTCGGGCTGCGGCCGACGGCCACGAGTACGAGATCGTAGCGTTGCGGCTCGGCGCTTGCCTGCTCGCCCTCGAACTTCACGTAGATGCCGTCGGGTTTCGCCTCGGCCGATGTCGTCCTCGTGCGCAACATGACGTTGGCGAAATGCTTCGCGCTGTATTTCTGCCAGACCTTCACGAGATCGCGATCGGCGCCCATCATCAGCCCGTCGAGCATTTCGACGACGTCGATCTTGGCGCCGAGCGTTGCATAGACCGTCGCCATTTCGAGCCCGATAATGCCGCCGCCGATGACGAGCATGCGCTGCGGCACCTGTCGCAGTTCGAGCGCGCCTGTCGAATCGACGACACGCGGGTCCTCCGGCATGAACGGCAGCTTCATGGCTTGCGAGCCGGCCGCGATGATGGCTTGTTTGAACTTCACGACCTTCTTGCCGCCTTCGCCTTGCACTTCCAGATGATGCGGATCGATGAACGTGCCGACACCCGTCGCGACCTCGACCTTACGGGCTTTCGCCATGCCGGTGAGGCCCGTCGTCAGCTTTTTGACGACGCCAGACTTGAACGCGCGCAGCTTGTCGAGATCGATCTGACGCGGGCCGAACATGATGCCGTGCTCGGCCAGCGCCGCCACTTCGTCAGTGATGAGTGCGGTGTGCAACAGCGCCTTCGACGGAATGCAGCCGACGTTTAGGCAGACGCCGCCTAGCGTCGAGTAGCGCTCGACGAGCACCGTCTTCATGCCGAGATCGGCCGAGCGGAACGCCGCCGAATAGCCGCCGGGGCCGGCGCCGAGCACGAGCATGTCGCATTCGATATCGGCCGCACCGGCGTAGCGACCTGCTTGCGGCGCGGGAGCCGCGGCGCTGGCAGCGGCGGGCGCTGCAGCTTGCGGTGCCGGCGTGCTCTTGGCGGGTGCTTCAGCCGGCGCCGACGCGCCTGCCTCGACGAGTGCGACGACGGTGCCTTGCGACACCTTGTCGCCGGCCTTGATTTTCACTTCTTTGACCGTGCCGGCGACATCGCTTGGCACTTCCATCGATGCTTTATCCGATTCGAGCGTCAACAGAGATTGTTCTTTCTCGATGACGTCGCCGGGTTTGATGTTGACTTCGATGACGTCGACGTCTTTGAAATCGCCGATATCGGGTACTTTGACTTCGATGAGACTCATGTACGTCCCCTTCTTGTTGGCTATGACTGAGGAAGCAAAGCTCGCGCATTGAACAGCGACCTAGGGCCTGACTGGAGAACGGGGGCATGGGCAGTACTACCTTTGCTGTCCGCCCAAGGACGCGCCTTTCTTTGGGTTGCTTTTCTTTGGAAGATGCCCCGAAGGACATCCCCTTGGGGGACAAAGAAAAGTGACCGTTGCCCCGCGGAGGGGCGATCCGTGCAGACCACTAACCAAGCAAGTTCAACGACAAGGCGCGGATCAACGACACAAAAACCCGCGCCGCGAGCAAGCCGCCACTATCAAAGAATCACACGCCGAAAATCGGCAAGCAGCGCGCCGAGATACGCATTGAAGCGCGCAGCTTCGGCCCCATCGATCACGCGGTGATCGTAAGAGAGCGAGAGCGGCAGCGTGAGGCGCGGCACAAACTGCTTACCGTCCCACACAGGCTTCATTGCCCCGCGCGACAACCCGAGGATCGCCACTTCGGGCGCATTGATGATCGGCGTGAAATGCGTGCCGCCGATACCGCCGAGCGACGAGATCGAAAAGCACCCGCCCTGCATCTGGTCGGGCTTGAGCTTGCCTTCGCGCGCGAGCTTCGACAGCTCGGCCATATCCTTGGCGATTTCGATGAGCCCCTTCTTGTCCGCATCGCGAATGACGGGGACGACGAGCCCGTTGGGCGTATCGGCCGCGAAGCCGACGTGGTAGTACTGCTTGAAGACGAGGTTGTCGCCGTCCAAGCTCGCGTTGAACGTCGGGAATTTCTTCAACGCCGCAACGGCGGCCTTGATCACGAATGCGAGCATCGTGATCTTCACGCCCGCCTTCTCGTTTTCCTTGTTCAACTGAACGCGCAGCGCTTCGAGTTCGGTGATATCGGCTTCGTCATTGTTCGTGACGTGCGGAATCATGACCCAGTTGCGATGCAGATTCGCGCCCGAGATCTTCTTGATGCGCGACAGCGGCTTGGGCTCGACCGGCCCGAACTTCGCAAAGTCGACCTTCGGCCACGGCAACACGTTGAGCCCGCCGCCTGCAGCACCCGCCGCGGGGGCTGCGCCGGCAAGCGTACGCTGCCCGCTCATAACCCCCTTCACGAACGCGGTCACGTCCTCTTGGGTGATGCGGCCCTTCGGACCCGTGCCCGGCACCTGCGAGACATCCACCCCGAGCTCGCGCGCAAACTTGCGCACCGAGGGCGATGCATGGCTCGGCCGGCGGGCGCCGCCTTCGCCGGCCGGAATGCTGGGTGCTTCAGCGAGCGCCGACGGATGAGCCGGCATGTTCTGCCGCGTGTCGGTACGCGGGGAATCGGCCGGCACCTCGACCTTTTTGGCCGGCGCCTGGGTGGCCGGCGCCGCAGCTGCGGCAGGCGCGCCGCCGGCCGCCTCGACCAGCACGATCAACGTGCCTTCCGATACCGTATCGCCAACCTTGACCTTCACTTCCTTGACGACGCCGGCCACGGGGCTCGGCACATCCATCGTCGCCTTATCCGACTCGAGCGTCAGGAGCGATTGCTCCTTTTCCACGCGGTCGCCGGCTTTCACGGCGACTTCGATGACCGGCACATCTTTGTAGTCGCCGATGTCGGGCACCTTCACTTCCTGCACAGCGCCACCGGCCGGGGCCGGGGCCGCGGCCGGTGCGGCTTGCTGCGCCGGTGCGCTCGGTTGAGCGGGGGCTTGCGCGCCGTTGGTCTGCGCGCCGTTGGGCACGGCTTGGACGCCGCCGGCCGGCTCGAGCAGTACGATCAGCGTGCCTTCCGACACCGAATCGCCCTGCTTGACCGTCACTTCCTTGACGGTGCCGGCATGCGGGCTCGGCACGTCCATCGTCGCCTTGTCCGATTCGAGCGTGACAAGGGACTGTTCCTTTTCGACGGCATCTCCCGCCTTCACCAAGATCTCGATGACGGGCACGTCTTTGTAGTCGCCGATATCCGGCACTTTGATTTCGATCGCTTCACTCATTGTTCGTGTCTCCAGGGCTGACAGAGGCGCGCCCGCCGTGTTTCCAAGCGGCGGGCGCGCATAGCCTCACGCGAAGGCGTTGCCTTAAACGGTCATCGGGTTGGGTTTGTTCGGGTCGAGCTTGTACTTGGCCAATGCATCGGCAACGAGCTTGCGCTCGATCGTGCCCTCGTCGGCCAGGGCGTTGAGCGCCGCGACGGTGACCCAGTAGCGATCGACTTCGAAGAAGTGGCGCAGTTTCTCGCGCGTATCGGAGCGGCCGAAGCCATCGGTGCCCAGCACGACGAAGCGATTCGGCACGTAGGCGCGGATCTGATCGGCAAGCGCGCGCACGTAGTCGGTCGACGCGATGACCGGGCCCTTCGCGCCCTGGAGCAGCGTCTCGACATGCGAGAGCTTGCGCGGCTCGTTCGGATGCAGCAGGTTCCAGCGCGCGATGTCCTGGCCTTCGCGAGCGAGCTGGGTGAAGCTCGGCACGCCCCAGATATCGGCATCGACGCCCCAATCGTTCTTGAGCAGATCGGCAGCCGCGATCACTTCGTTCATGATCGTGCCGGCACCCATCAACTGAACGCGCGGACGCTTCGATGCGCTGTCGCCCTTCTTGAACGAGTACATCCCCTTGATGATGTGTTCGGCCACGTGCTCGCCCTGCGGCATCGCCGGGTGCTCGTAGTTTTCATTCATCACGGTGACGTAATAGAAAACGTCTTCCTGGTTTTGCACCATGCGGCGCAAGCCGTCCTGCATGATGACGGCGAGCTCGAAACCGAACGTCGGATCGTAGCTCAGGCAGTTCGGCACCGATTGCGCCCAAAGCAGCGAATGCCCGTCTTCATGCTGCAGGCCCTCGCCGTTCAGCGTGGTGCGCCCCGCCGTGCCGCCCAGCAGGAAGCCGCGCGAGCGCATGTCGCCCGCCGCCCAGACCAGATCGCCGATACGCTGCAGGCCGAACATCGAATAGAAGATGTAGAACGGCACCATGATCTCGCCGTGCGTCGAATACGACGTCGCGGCCGCGATCCAGTCGCACATGCCGCCGGCTTCGTTGATGCCTTCCTGCAGAATTTGGCCGGTTTCCGATTCCTTGTAGAACATCAACTGATCGGAATCCTCGGGCACGTACTTCTGGCCATCCTGATTCCAAATGCCGATCTGACGGAAAAGGCCCTCCATACCGAACGTACGCGATTCGTCCGGCACGATCGGCACGACGCGCTTACCGAGCGCCTTGTCCTTGAGCAGGATGTTCAGGATCCGCACGAACGCCATCGTGGTCGAAATCTCGCGGCCCTCGCCCGTACCCTTGAGCAGCGGCTCGAACACCGCCAGCTCCGGTACCGGCAGCGATTCGGCCTTTTCCCGGCGCGCCGGCAGGTAGCCTCCGAGTTCCTCGCGCCGCGCGCGCATGTACTCGAGCTCCTTCGAACCTTCCTCGAATTTCAGGTAAGGCACGTTGACGAGTTCCTCGTCGGAAATCGGCAGACGGAACTGATCGCGGAACCCCTTGAGCTGATCCACCTGCATCTTCTTTTGCTGGTGGGTGATGTTCATGGCCTGGCCCGCTTCGCCCATGCCATAGCCCTTGATGGTCTTGGCAAGGATGACCGTGGGCTGGCCCTTGGCGTGCGTAGCCTCGTGGAACGCCGCATAGATCTTATGCGGATCGTGGCCGCCGCGATTCAGGTTCCAAATTTCGTCATCGGACCAATCGGCGACGAGCGCCTTCAGTTCGGGCGTATTGAAGAAATGCTCGCGGACGAACGCGCCCGATTCCGACTTATACGTTTGGTACTCGCCGTCGACGACTTCCATCATGCGGCGCATCAGCGCGCCGGTCCTGTCGCGCACGAACAGCGCATCCCAGCGGCTGCCCCAGACGATCTTGATGACATTCCAGCCGGCGCCGCGGAACTCCGATTCGAGCTCCTGGATAATCTTGCCGTTGCCGCGCACGGGGCCGTCCAGGCGCTGCAGATTGCAGTTGATGACGAATACGAGGTTATCGAGCCGCTCGCGGCCGGCCATGCCGATCGCACCGAGCGATTCCGGCTCGTCGGTCTCGCCGTCGCCGAGGAACGCCCAGACCTTGCGGCCCGTCGTTTTCGCGATGCCGCGCGCCTGCATGTACTTCATGAAGCGCGCTTGGTAGATCGCCATGATCGGGCCGAGCCCCATCGAGACGGTCGGGAACTGCCAGAAATCGGGCATCAGCCACGGGTGCGGATACGACGAGATCCCCTCGCCGCCCACCTCCTGGCGGAAATTGTCGAGCTGATTTTCGGTGAGCCGGCCGAGCAGGAACGCGCGCGAGTAGATGCCCGGCGACGAATGGCCCTGCACGAACACGAGATCGCCGCCGTGCTCAGGCGACGGGGCATGCCAAAAATGATTGAAGCCGACGTCGTAGAGCGTGGCCGCCGACGCGAACGACGCGATGTGGCCGCCGACGTTCGTATGCTTGCCGGCGCGCAGCACCATGGCGATCGCGTTCCAGCGCGTGTACGAGCGGATGCGGTGCTCGATGTCCTGATCGCCGGGGATCTTCGCTTGGCGCGAGACGGGAATGGTATTGATATACGGCGTATTCGCCGAGAACGGCAGATGCTCGCCGTGCACGCGAGCGAACGCGATTTGCTTCTCGATCAGATGGTGCGCGCGATCGGGACCGACGGCAGAAATGACCCCTTCGAGCGCGTCGAGCCATTCGCCTGTTTCTTGGGGATCGTCGTCATTATCGGCGGCGACATATTTCATGACTTCGTCGGGCACAGCGGACATTCTCGTCTCCTGGATTGAGGAATGCTCTTTTGAACGGACGACGCAGACCGGGTCGGACCGCGGCAGTTGTCGGCGATTGTAAAGAAGCTTACGGGGCCTGTGCAACGAATTTTTCGAATTGCGAGATGATTTCTCATAATACGAAATATTGCTGCGACGCATCCAGAAACGGGGGCATTCGTGCGAGAACGTGTCGTGAGTTGCACGAAACGACGCCACAATACTGTTGTTTTACGCCAATTGGCTCCGGCACGCTGCGCTACAATTCGAGCCATGTTGACCGATCGGCTTTTCGCACGTTCGGCGCGGCCGTCCGGTCCCCGGGCGGATTCGGCGCCGTCACGCTGGCACCACGGACCGTGGTGGTCCAATTCGTATCTGCTCACCCCGCTGCTGTCGATCCTCGTTTTCCTCGTGGTGATGAGCCTCATTTTGTGGAGCTTGAACCGGCGCGAACAGCAGCAGCAGGAAGACACGCTTTACCGCAACGTAGCATGGGCGCAGCAACAGATCCGCCTGTCCATGACGGGCGCGCAAGAACAGTTGCAGGCGCTCGCGCGCGATATCGCGGCGGGCCACGGCGATCAACACTCGTTCGAAGTGTCGACAGCCGACATCATGCAGGCGCACCCGGAGATTCTCTATCTGAACTGGTACACGGTTCAGAAAACGCCGCGCTGGCCGAACACGCCGCTGCCGCTTGCGGGCCAGCGCTTTGCGCGGCTGACCGATGTGCAGATGGATGAGGCCGTCAAAGCGGCCTTCGCCGATGCCCGCGCAACGCGGCGCCAGATCTACTCCTCGCTGATCTACGACGATCTCGGCAACGGCTATTTGACGCTGCAGACGCCGATCTACCGCGATCGCGAATTCCTCGGCTCGATCGCGGCCGTGTTTTCGATCGAAGGCATCCTCAAGCACGACATTCCGCCCGAGCTTTCGGCCAAGTACAAGATCTCGATCACCGACGCGAACAACCGCGAACTCGCGACCACTTCGACGCGCCCGCGCCTGCCGCGCGACGTCTTCTACGATCTGCCGCTCGATCCGCCGGGCCAGGGCGTGACGGTGCGCGTCTACGCCTTTCCCCAGATCACGAACTTCACGAACAACACGCTCGTCTGGCTCGTAGCCGGCCTTTCGTGTTTCGTGCTTTGGAGCCTATGGAGCCTGTGGAAGCACACGCGTCAACGCTTCGAAGCGCAGCAGGCGCTCTATGCCGAAGCATTCTTCCGGCGGGCGATGGAGAACTCGGTGCTGATCGGCATGCGGGTGCTCGACATGCATGGCCGCATTACGCACGTGAACCCCGCCTTTTGCCGCATGACGGGCTGGGACGAAAGCGACCTCGTCGGCAAAACAGCCCCGTTCCCGTACTGGCCGCGCGACGCCTACCCCGAGATGCAGCGCCAACTCGACATGACCCTGCGGGGGAAGGCGCCCTCGTCCGGTTTCGAGCTGCGGGTGCGGCGCAAGGACGGCTCGCTTTTCCATGCGCGCCTCTACGTCTCGCCGCTCATCGACAGCTCGGGGCGGCAAACAGGCTGGATGTCGTCGATGACCGACATCACGGAGCCCAAGCGCGCACGCGAAGAGCTCGCCGCCGCCCACGAGCGCTTCACGACCGTCCTCGAAAGCCTCGATGCCGCGGTGTCCGTGCTCGCGGCCGACGAAGCCGAGTTGCTGTTTGCCAATCGCTATTACCGGCATCTGTTCGGCATTCGCCCCGACGGCCACCTCGAGCTCGCCGGCGGCGGCTTCGACAGTGCGCAGGCGTCGTCCGATTCGATCGATATGGTCGACACATACGCCGGGCTGCCGGCCGCCGCGCTGACGGAGAGCGCCGCCGACGCGCAAGAAGTCTACGTGCAGAGCATTCAAAAGTGGTTCGAAGTGCGGCGCCAATACATCCAGTGGGTGGACGGCCATCTCGCGCAGATGCAGATCGCCACCGACATCACCACGCGCAAGCAAGCACAGGAACTCGCGCGGCAGCAGGAAGAAAAGCTTCATTTCACGAGCCGCCTCATGACCATGGGCGAAATGGCATCCTCGCTCGCCCACGAACTGAATCAACCGCTCGCAGCCATCAACAACTACTGTTCGGGTACTGTCGCGCTCGTCAAAGCGGGCCGCACCACGCAAGACACCTTGCTACCCGTGCTCGAAAAGACCGCCCAGCAAGCCGTGCGCGCGGGCATGATCATCAAGCGCATCCGCGAGTTCGTGAAGCGCAGCGAACCGAAACGACAGGCCGCGCGCGTCTCGGACATCGTCGCCGATGCCGTGGGACTCGCCGAAATCGAAGCCCGCAAGCGGCGCATCCGCATTCTCACGGAGATCCGCTCGCGCCTGCCCGTGATCTACGTCGATCCGGTGCTGATCGAACAAGTGCTCGTAAATCTGCTCAAGAACGCCGCGGAAGCCATGCACGATGCGCGGCCGAACGCCGTCGATGCGATCATTCGCGTGGTCGTGCGGCTCGACGCCGGGTTCGTCTGCATCAGCGTCATCGATCAGGGCCCAGGGGTGGACGAAGCGGCGATCGAACGCTTGTTCGAGCCGTTTTACAGCACGAAGTCGGACGGCATGGGCATGGGACTCAACATTTGCCGCTCGATCATCGAATCGCATCGCGGCCGCTTGTGGGTTGTCAACAACGTCGATAGCAACGGCAAGATCACAGGTGCCACGTTTCACTGTAGTCTTCCGATCGGCGAACCTAGTGATCCGGCCCAGAGCGGCACGGTCGAGGCGCCGAGACCACAAACCGTTACGGGAGAGCTATGAGCAGCCCAGTCACTAGTCAAGAAACCGTCTTCGTGGTCGACGACGACGAAGCCGTACGAGATTCGCTGCGCTGGCTGTTGGAAGCGAACGGCTATCGCGTACAGTGCTTCTCGAGCGCCGAGCAATTCCTCGAAGCCTACCAGCCGGCCCAGCACCCCGGACAGATCGCTTGCCTCATCCTCGACGTGCGAATGTCGGGCATGAGCGGCCTCGAACTACAAGAGCGGCTTATCGCAGAAAACGCCTCACTGCCGATCATCTTCGTGACCGGACACGGCGACGTGCCGATGGCCGTCTCGACGATGAAAAAAGGCGCGATGGATTTCATCGAGAAGCCGTTCGACGAAGCCGAACTGCGCAAGCTCGTCGAGCGCATGCTCAACAAGGCACGCAGTGAAAGCAGCACCGTGCAGCAGCAGCGCGCGGCGGCCGAGCGCCTAGGCAAGCTGACGGCACGGGAACACCAAGTGCTCGAGCGCATCATTGCCGGCCGGCTCAACAAGCAGATTGCCGACGATCTGGGCATCAGCATCAAGACGGTCGAAGCGCATCGCGCCAATATCATGGAAAAGCTGAACGTCAACACGGTGGCCGACCTGCTACGCCTCGCGTTGTCGAACAAGCCCGCCAACCAGGCTTAACCTCGACGGCGGGCGTCCGCGCTTTAGCGCCCGCCGGCTCGCCCCTCGCTCCCTTCGCGCTCGCCGCGCAGGCGCCCTCGTCGGCGCCTACGCGGCGCGTCAGCATGGCGTCCGACGCTATAATTACGGTTTTGTCGCGCGCCGCGGCTCGCCGGCTTTTCGCCGCCTGGCCCGGGGTCGACCGCCGGGGATCCGGGCTGGACGCCCTCTTGCAGGCCCTTTCGCAGCGCTCCCGGCCTGGGCCGCCGTTGCGGTCAGCGCCCGCACTGTGGCCGCTTGCCGGGTAGCCGGATTGCCGGCGCGGCGCCTGCCCGTTCGCGCGACCGCCGCTTTACTCGTCTCATTCTCGACCGACCACCATGACTGCCAAACCGATCGACGGCCTCGCCCTCTCCAAGACCCTTCGCGCCGACGTCGCCGCGCGCGCCGCCCAGCTCACCGCGCGCGGGCATCAACCGGGGCTCGCCGTGGTGCTCGTCGGAGACAACCCGGCCAGCGAGGTGTACGTGCGCAACAAGGTGAAGGCGTGCGAGGACAACGGTCTTTATTCTTCCTACGACCGTTATCCGGCCACCCTCTCCGAAGCGGATCTGCTCGCGCGTATCGACGCGCTGAACCGCGATTCGCGCATTCACGGCATCCTCGTACAACTACCGCTGCCGCCGCACATCGACAGCCATAAAGTCATCGAAGCGATCGCGCCCGAAAAGGACGTCGACGGGTTTCACATTGCCAATGCCGGCGCGCTGATGACTGGCAAGCCGCTGTTCCGGCCCTGCACGCCGTACGGCATCATGAAGATGTTCGAAGCCTACGGCATCGAGCTGCAAGGTGCCAACGCCGTCGTGATCGGCCGCTCGAACATCGTCGGCAAGCCGATGGCGATGCTGCTGCTCGAAGCTGGGGCAACGGTCACGATCTGTCACAGCAAGACGCGCGATCTGGGCACGCATACGCGTGCGGCCGACATCGTCGTCGCCGCGACGGGACGGCGCAACATCCTTACGGCCGAGATGGTCAAACCCGGCGCTACGGTCATCGACGTCGGCATGAATCGCGACGAAGCCGGCAAACTCTGCGGCGACGTGGATTTCCCCGGCGTATCGCAGGTAGCCGGCTACATCACGCCGGTACCCGGAGGAGTCGGCCCGATGACGATCACCATGCTGCTCGTCAATACGATCGAGGCAGCCGAGCGCGGCGCAGCTCAGCATTAAATTGCGCGGGGCGCGGCGCCCGTGCCGGGGCGCTCACGCCGGAACACAGGACGAAAGCCTTGCGGCCGGTTGGAATCGACGCGGCGCGCCCCAATAATGATCGGTATCGGGTGCTTCGCGCGCCCGCCCTCCCTCCCGACTCTCGACACAGCAGGAATAGCGCTATGGCCCCGAATATGTCCGATTCCTTCCCGTCACCCGATGAGCGCGTCCAAGCCGAAAACCCGCTGCTCGATTTCTCGGGCTTGCCTCGCTTCGGCCAAATCCGCCCTGAGCACATCACGCCCGCGCTCGACGTCCTGCTCGCGAAAGCGCAAGCGGCGATTGACCGCGCGACGGATCCGGCCACGCCCGCTACCTGGGGCGATGTCGTCGAAACCAGCGAGGCCGCGACCGAGCCGCTTTCGCGCGCGTGGGGCATCGTGGGCCACCTGAACGCCGTCGCCGATACGCCGGAGTTGCGCGCCGCTTACGGAGAGAATCTGCCTCGCGTCACGGAGTTCTGGTCGAACACCGGTCAAAATTTGGCGCTGTTCGAAAAATACAAGGCGATCGTCGCAAGCCCCGCCTATACCGCGCTCAGCGACGAGCGCAAAAAGATCTTGCAAAACTCGCTGCGCGATTTCCGCCTGTCGGGCGCCGAACTGCCCGAAGATCAAAAACCGCGCTTCTCGCAATTGCAAGAGCACCAAGCCGCACTCGCCAAGGCGTTCTCCGATCACGTGCTCGATGCGACGAACGCCTACGCCTATCTCGCGAAGACCGAAGCGGAGCTCGCCGGGCTACCGGCCGACGTGGTGCAGGCTGCGCGCGAATCCGCGCAGGAGGCCGGCGTCGACGGCTGGAAGTTCACGCTTCATTTTCCGTCGTACTTTCCGGTCATGCAGTACGCCGCGCATCGTCCGATGCGCGAGGCGATGTACCGGGCTTACGCTACGCGTGCATCGGAGCTCGGCTCACAATACGGCGGCGGCAAGGCCGAATGGGACAACACCGCAAACGTCGCCGAACTCCTTAAGTTGCGCCGAGAAGAAGCGCAGATGCTCGGCTATCGCAACTTCGCCGAAGTGTCACTCGTGCCAAAGATGGCCGATACGCCCGAGCAGGTCATCACCTTTCTCGAGGATCTCGCGCAACGCGCCCGACCCTATGCCGAAAACGATTGGCAGGCGCTGCGCGAATTCGCTGCGAATGAACTCGGCCTCGCACAACTCGAGCCGTGGGACATTGCATTTGCGAGCGAGCGCCTGCGCGAAAAGCGCTATGCGTTTTCGGAAAACGAGGTCAAGCAATACTTCCCCGAGCAAGCGGTCATCGGCGGACTCTTCAAGGTCGCGCAAACGCTGTTCGGCGTGAAGATCCGTCCGGACGAAGCGCCCGTCTGGCACCCCGACGTGCGCTTTTTCCGCGTCGAAGAGGAAGACGGCACGCTGCGGGCGCAGTTCTACCTGGATCTGTACGCACGCGAAGGCAAGCGCGGCGGCGCCTGGATGGACGATGCGCGCTCGCGTCATCGGCACAGCGACGGCAGCCTGCAAACGCCCATCGCTTACTTGACGTGCAACTTCTCCGCGCCCGTCGGCGGCAAACCGGCATGCTTCACGCACGACGAAGTCATCACGCTATTCCATGAGTTCGGGCATGGGCTGCATCACATGCTCACGCGCGTGAGCGAGCTCGGCGTCTCGGGTATCAACGGCGTGGAATGGGATGCCGTCGAATTGCCCTCGCAGTTCCTGGAAAACTTCTGCTGGGAGTGGGACGTGCTGACCGATATGTCGTCGCACGTCGATACCGGTGCGAAGCTGCCGCGCGAGTTATTCGACAAGATGATTGCCGCGAAGAACTTCCAAAGCGGGCTCGGCACTTTGCGACAGATTGTCTTCTCGATGTACGACATGCTGCTGCATACGAGCTTCGACCCGGCCGGCGCGCAAAGCGCGAACGATCTCGCGCGCGAGATCAACGAGCGCTACCACGTGATCGCGCAAGCGAGCTTCTCGCGCTGGCCGAATACGTTCAGCCATATCTTCGCGGGCGGCTATGCCGCGGGCTACTACAGCTACAAATGGGCAGAAGTGCTGTCGGCCGACGCCTATGCCGCCTTCGAGGACGCGGCTAAGGCCGCGCATGGCAGCGTCCTCGACGTCGAGACGGGCATTCGATATCGCAAGGAAATCCTCGAAGTGGGCGGCAGCCGCCCGGCGATGGATTCGTTCAAAGCGTTCCGCGGCCGCGCGCCGACGATCGATGCGTTGCTGCGCCACAACGGAATGGCCCAAGCCCCGCTGCGAGCAGACTGACGCGGCAGAACGCCTGCTGAAGCAAGGCGTCAGCGGTCGAGTTTGAAGTCGATCTGGCCGGGACGCCCTTCGAGCGAAAGCGCCGCACACGCGGCCGGCGTGCGGGCGACGATCTTGCCGCCCCGCACGACGGCGAGGCGCGTCGCCCTCAGCCGAATCGCCTCTATCGGGTCGCGCGCATCGAGCACTACGCAATCGGCACGGCATCCGGGCGCAATGCCGTAGTCGTCCAGACCTAGGATCCTCGCAGCGTTAGCCGTGACCGCGTCAAACGCGGCACGCATCGCATCGATGCCCGTCATTTGCGCCACGTGCAGGCCCATGTGAGCCACCTCCAACATGTCGGCCGAACCCAAGCTGTACCAGGGGTCCATCACACAATCGTGGCCGAACGCCACGTTGATCCCCGCCGCCAACATTTCCGGCACGCGCGTCATGCCGCGTCGCTTCGGGTAGGTATCCGCGCGGCCCTGCAACGTGATGTTGATAAGCGGGTTCGCAATCGCCGCAACGCCCGACTCGCGCATGAGCGGCAGCAGCTTGCTGACGTAGTAGTTATCCATCGAATGCATCGACGTCAAATGCGATCCCGCCACGCGGCCATGCAGCCCGAGCCGGTGAGCCTGTGCGCAAAGCGTCTCGATATGGCGCGAGAGCGGATCGTCCGATTCGTCGCAATGCATGTCGACCGGCAGCCCTTTTTCCGCGGCAAATTCACAGAGCAGGCGAATCGATTCGGCGCCGTCGGCCATCGTCCGCTCGAAATGCGGAATGCCGCCGACGACATCCACCCCCATCGCCACGGCGCGTTTCAGATTCTCGAAAGCACCTGGCGAGCGCAGCAGCCCGTCCTGCGGAAACGCGACGAGTTGCAAGTCCAAATAGGGAGCGACGCGCCGCTTCACCTCGAGGAGTGCTTCGACGGCCAGCAAGCGAGACTCGCAGATGTCGACGTGCGAGCGAATCGCAAGCAGCCCGCGGGCGACCGCCCAATCGCAATACTGGAGCGCGCGTTCGATCAACGCGTCTTGCGTCAGTTGCGGCTTGAGTTCGCCCCACAGCGCGATGCCTTCGAGCAACGTGCCCGACGCATTCACGCGCGGCAGACCATAGGACAGCGTGGCATCCATATGAAAATGCGCGTCGACGAACGGCGGTGCGACCAGCGCACCCGCCGCATCGATCTCCTGCGCGGCGCGCGTCGGTAGCTCGGGCTCGACCGCGACGATCCGCCCGCCCTTCATCGCGATGTCTACGTGCGCATCGCGGCCGGCGACATGATGGCCCAGCGCGGCACGGCGGATGATGAGATCCATGAACGACTCCTCGGGACGAAACCGGCAACCGCCGCCGGCGTAGATGGCTAAGCGAGCTCAATCGACACAAAGCAGGCAATCCAATAAGCGGCGTGCACGCGATCGCGAACGTCTCGCGCCGATTCTAGCCGATGGCCCCGCTTTCCCGATGTTCATCGAAAAGCGCAAACTGACCTTGGCCGACATCGCCTTCCTCCTCCAGCCGGACCCCCACGCCGAGCAAGCGAACCGGGCGATTACGGCGTAGAAAACCCTTCTCGAGTAAAGCGAGAAACGTCGGCAAATCGGTCGCACCGGCAACGCATTCGACCGTCGTGCGCTGGAAATCCGCAAATCGGATTTTCACGTAGAGCTTACGAACGGCGGCAGTCGCGCCTACCCGCTCGATCCGCGCATCGAGTTGCTCCGCCAATTGCCGAATTTCGGCCGCACAGGCATCGAGCGTTTCCAAATCGGTGACGTAGGTCGTCTCGACGCTAATCGACTTGCGTTCCTGATCGGGCTCGACCGGACGATGGTCGATACCGCGCGAGAGCTCGTAGAGCCTACGCCCGAACGCGCCAAAGCGCCGATGCAGATCGATGAGCGTCCAGTCGCGCAGATCGCGGCAGGTATGGATGCCGAGCTTTTCGAGTTTAGCGGCCGTTACTTTGCCCACGCCGAAGATCTTGCGCACCGGCAGCGCCGCGACGAACGCGTCGACCTCGTGAGGGCGCACGACGAAAAGCCCGTCGGGCTTGTTCCAATCCGAGGCGATCTTCGCAACGAATTTATTGGGACCGACGCCCGCCGAGACCGTCACGCCGACCGTCTCGCGTATGCGCTCGCGGATTTGCGCAGCCATGAGTGTCGCGCTGCCCTTGCAGTGCGTTGCCTCGGTCACATCGAGATAGGCCTCATCGAGCGAGAGCGGTTCGACGATCGGCGTGTAGTCGCGGTAGATCGCCATGATCCGCCGCGATGCAGCGCGGTATTTTTCCATGGTGGGCGGCAGAATCAGCAATTCGGGGCACTTGCGCATGGCGAGCGCAGACGACATCGCCGAATGGACGCCATATCGGCGGGCCTCGTAATTGCACGTGGCGATGACGCCGCGATGCTCGGGCCGGCCGCCGACCGCGAGCGGCCGGCCGCACAGGCTCGGATCGTCGCGCATCTCGACCGACGCGTAGAAACAATCGCAATCGCAGTGGATGATTTTGCGCGCGAGCGCGGCCGTCGCGCCAGGCGGCGTGGGAATGGGAGCGGAGGGTGTCGGGTCGCGCGTAGGCAAAGTGACGCTACTGTACAAAAACACAGTAATCTTATCAAGCAATGCGCGGGCGCGAACTGACGATAGGAGGCTAGAAACACGAAACCCGCCTGGAGGGCGGGTTTTTGTGTTGGTTGCGGGGGTAGGATTTGAACCTACGACCTTCGGGTTATGAGCCCGACGAGCTGCCAGACTGCTCCACCCCGCGTCAGAGAAATAGATTATACGAGACTTGCCACCCTGCGTCAAACAATACTGTCGACGACACCGCCATCGACCCGCAACGCCGCCCCTGTCGTTGCGCTGGCCTGCGGCGAGCAGACGTAGACGACGAGATTCGCAACCTCTTCCACCGTGGCCGGGCGCTGCAAGATCGAACTTGCGCGATGCGTGCGGACGAATTCGATGGCCACTTCGTCGATGCTCTTGCCCGCTTTGTCGGCGGCATCCTTGAGCATGGCCTTCACGCCCTCCGACATCGTGGGGCCAGGCAGTACGGCGTTGACGGTCACTTGTGTGCCGCTCGCCAATTTGGCCAAGCCGCGCGCGATGGATAACTGCGCCGTCTTCGTCATGCCGTAATGGATCATGTCGGCTGGGATATTGAGCGCCGACTCGGAGGAGATGAACACGACGCGTCCCCAATTGCGTTCGAGCATGCCCGACATGTAGTGGCGTGCAAGTCGCACACCCGACATCACGTTCGTTTGAAAGAAGCGCTCCCATGTCTCATCGGTAATGTCGAAGAAAGGCTCGGGGCCGTAGATGCCCGCGTTATTCACCAGGATGTCGGCTGTCGGCACGGCTTCCACGAGCTTGTTCGCGCCGGCCGCGGTCGACAGGTCCGCAGCGATACCGCGCACATCGGCGTTGGGTACTGCATCGCGCAGTGCATCGAGCGATTCGACGACCGATGCCTCGCTGCGGCCGTTGATAATAGTGTGCGCCCCAGCGCGTGCGAGGCCTGCCGCGATGGCATGCCCGATGCCGGCTGTCGATGCGCTGACGAGCGCGGTCTTGCCCTTTAAATCGATGTGCATAGGGTTCTCCGTGAGGGGGAGGTATGAGCGAGCAGCGCGACGCATTGCACCGCGGACATCGTCCGTATTTTGACTCACGGGCGCTTGACGTGCAGGAGCACTGCTAGCATCCGCCCGGCTGGTCAACGAACCACGAGGTGGCGCCGACCTGCGTCACCACGGACATAAACATCACCTCCTAACACGCCCCGCCGCGCTCAACGTAGCAGCGTGCTGCCGACAGCAGCCATGCTTCGAACGCCTGCAACCATGGCGAATTCTGCTTGTGCTCCGGGTACACGAGGTAGTAACCCTTGTCGCTCTGCAAGGGCAGATCGCAAGGACATGTGAGTTCGCCCGTGGCCAACTCGTGCGAAACGAGGAATCGCGGCACGAGCGCAATGCCCAATCCCGCTCGGGCGGCTTCCACTAGCATCGAAAAGAGTTCATATCGCTGACCTTTCATGCTGTCCGCATCGTGAACGCCTGCCTGCGCGAGCCATTGTCGCCATGCATCGGGGCGTGCCGATTGATGCAGCAACGTGAAATTCGGGACCTCGTGAGGTTCCACACTGGACCGCCCGTTGATTAACCGAGGACTGCATACGGCAATCATCTCCTCGCCGAACAAATGTTTGGCGATTGCCCCAGGCCAGATGGGATCGCCGAAGTGAATCGCTGCATCGAACTGAGTGTCGGTGAACAGAAACGGCTCGGCCCGCGTCGCTAGGTTGACGACAATGTTTTCGTGCGCCTCATAGAACTGCGGAAGCCGCGGAATCAACCATCGCGTCGCGAACGTGGGAATAACAGCGAGTTCGAGGATACCGCCGGCATTCCGATGGGCCATCACCGCCAGGGTGTTGCGCTCCATTCTCTCGAGGTTCTCTCGTACCTGCTTCGCATAGATCTGGCCGATCTCTGTCAGCGTGAGCCGCTTCTTGACTCGGTTGAATAGCGCAATGCCTAGATACTCCTCGAGGACCGCAACCTGTCGTCCGACGGCGCTCTGCGTCACGGCGAGTTCATCGGCACTGCGCGTGAAGCTCAAGTGACGGGCCGCCGCCTCGAAGGCGATCAGTGCTTCGATACTCGGTATCTTTCGTTTCACGGATCCTTCCTCAAACGCACAACGTCGCGAGTTTATATCGTTTGCCAGTGGCAAACCATATCGCAACAATGTCTTCCATATCGCGGCAGATCGTTCCGGTGGAATTACGTATCGCCAAACTGCGCAGTGGGCCGCCGGCTTTTCCTCGGCTTATTTCATGGGCCGATGCTGCCGCCGTCTCGTAGCGTCTCGTAGGGCCTGCTCATCGAGCCGTACTGTCTCGAGGCATTCCTTCAGATAAATTTCATTGCAGTCCTTATTTCAAATAACCGTTTTCTTTCGAATTTAAGGCGCATCATGTCCAATGACGAGCTTCCCGTAAAATTCAAGCCCTACACCCGCCAAACGATTAACCAGGCCCCTCAATGGCAGTTGCTTCCAACAGAGCTTCGCGAAGCAGTACAGGTCGTCTCTCGCGTCTTGCCATTCCGCACGAACCAGTACGTCATGGACCAACTGATCGATTGGACCAACATCCCGAACGATCCGATCTATCGCCTGACATTTCCTCACGAGGACATGCTGGCGCCGTCCGACTATGCGCGGCTACGCGATCTCGTACTCGAAAAGAAGGATGAGGCCGCCATCGAGGAAGTGGTGCGTGCGATCCGCATGCGCATGAATCCGCATCCGGCAGGCCAAATGACGCACAATGTTCCGTTCATGAACGGTCAACCGGTAAGCGGCCTGCAGCACAAATATAAAGAGACCGTGCTGTTCTTCCCCAGCTCCGGACAAACCTGCCACGCCTATTGCACCTTCTGCTTCCGTTGGCCTCAATTCGTCGGCATGGACGATCTCAAGTTCGATGCGCGGGAATCCAACGAGCTGGTTTCCTATCTGAAGCAACACCCCGAAGTAACCGATGTGCTGATTACCGGAGGCGATCCGCTCATCATGAATACGCGGTCTCTCGCTGGATATATCGAGCCCCTGCTGGCGCCTGAACTCTCTCATATCCAGAACATACGCATTGGTACGAAGTCTGTTTCTTACTGGCCTCAGCGCTTCGTGACGGACAAGGATTCGGACGATCTCATGCGCCTGTTCGATAAGATCGTTGCGGCCGGCAAAAACCCCGCGATAATGGGCCACTACAATCACCCGGCGGAATTGCGTCCGGCCATCGCACAACGTGCGGTCAAACGCATTGTCTCTTCGGGCGCAACCCTTCGGATGCAGGCGCCGCTGATTCGCCACATCAACGAAGACCCCAACGGATGGGCGGAGCTGTGGACGACTGGCGTGCGGCTCGGCGCGATCCCCTACTACATGTTCGTCGAACGCGACACCGGCCCCAGTCACTACTTCCAGTTTCCGCTTGCGAAAGCCTACGAGATTTTCCAAGCGGCCTATCAAACCGTATCGGGACTAGCGCGCACGGTCCGCGGTCCTTCGATGAGCGCATTCCCCGGCAAGGTGGTCATCGACGGCATCGTCGATATTCGCGGCGAAAAGGTGTTCGCCCTTCAGTTCTTGCAAGCACGCAACCCGGACTGGGTGCGCAGGCCGTTCTACGCAAAATTCGATCCGACGGCGACCTGGCTGCATGATCTCAAGCCGGCGTTCGGCGAAAGGAAATTTTTCTTCGAAGAGGAGTGCGTTACGAACATCGGTGTTGTTCGCCATTCCGGGCATGATGTTTGCCGCGCGTCGACTGAGCCCCCCTTGGCAATCGCTCGCAACGCATGACAGAAGCTGCCTTCGGCGTCTGGGCGGCCGCGTTCGGCTGCCCCACCCCTCAAATTGGATTTCATTTTGTCAGGAGGCTCCATGGCTTATGTCGTGACTGAGGGCTGCATCCGGTGTCGTTACACGGACTGCGTTGAAGTATGCCCAACCGATTGCTTTCGCCAAGGGCCCAACTTCCTCGTCATCGATCCGAACGAGTGTATCGATTGCGCCGTCTGTGTTCCAGAGTGCCCGGCCGACGCAATCGTGTCGGCGGAAGACATCGCCGATGATCAGCGATCCTTCATCGAGTTGAATGCTTCTCTGTCGACACAATGGCCTGCAATCATCGGCAGGCAAGCGCCTTTGCCGGATGCGGACGATTGGAAAGACGTACGTGACAAGCTGCAGTACCTTGTCACAGAATCCGTTGCCGGCTAACGCACGCTCAAAGGACACCGCATGACCACCGTTTTTCACCGTACGCCGAAACGCACGTTGCCGGTGGCCGTCGCCGGCGACGGCATCGAGATCATTGATTCCGAGGGCAAACGCTATATCGATGCGTCAGGTGGCGCGGCGGTATCGTGCCTCGGGCATAGCAACCAGCGCGTAATCGACGCGATCAAACGACAAGTCCAGCAGCTCCCTTACGCACATACCTCGTTCTTCACGACGGAGCCGGCCGAGGCACTCGCCGACTGGCTGGTGGCCCGGGCCCCGCAGGGTCTCGGCCACGTGTATTTCGTGTCGGGCGGCTCCGAGGCGATCGAAGCTGCGCTCAAGCTGGCCCGGCAATATTTTGTGGAGACCGGTGAGCCGCAGCGACGCCACTTTATCGCGCGCCGTCAAAGCTATCACGGCAACACGCTCGGCGCGCTGGCGATCGGCGGCAACGCGTGGCGACGCGAACCATTCCTTCCGATCCTCATCGAGGCTCATCACGTGAGTCCGTGCTACGCCTATCGCGAGCAGCGCCCCGGTGAATCCGATAACGCATTCACGCAGCGCCTCGCCGACGAACTCGAGAGCAAGATTCTGGAGCTCGGGCCGGACACCGTGGCCGCGTTCGTCGCGGAAACCGTCGTTGGCGCGACGGCCGGCGCAGTGCCGCCAGTGGGCGACTATTTGCGCAAGATCCGCGCGGTCTGCGACAAATACGGCGTTCTTCTGATCCTAGACGAGATCATGTCCGGGATGGGCCGCACCGGGCATCTCTATGCGTGCGATGAGGACGGCGTTGCGCCCGACCTGCTCACGGTCGCGAAGGGTCTCGGGGCCGGGTATCAGCCGATTGGTGCAACGCTCGTCAGCGACAAGATTTTCGACGCGATCGTCAAAGGCTCGGGATTCTTCCAGCACGGCCATACTTATATCGGCCACGCAACAGCTTGCGCCGCGGCACTGGAGGTTCAGCGTGTGATCGAAGAAGACCGCCTGCTCGATAACGTCAAGGCGCGCGGAGAACAATTGCGAGCGTCGCTGCGTCAGCATTACGCGCGGCACGAACATATCGGCGACGTGCGCGGCCGTGGGCTGTTCGTCGGCGTCGAACTCGTCAAGGACCGTGCGACCAAGGTGCCGATTGCACACGAACTGGCGGTTAACGTGGCAATCAAGCGTGAGGCGATGAAGCGCGGGCTGATGGTCTATCCGATGGGAGGGACCGTCGATGGCGCGTCAGGCGATCACGTTTTGCTGGCGCCGCCCTTCATTTGCACGGCCGACGACATCGACCGCATCGTCAGCCGACTGATCGATGCGATCGACGATGCGCTGCGCGTCGCGGGCGTAAGCTAAATTCAGGGCCCAGCCATGACGCCGCCATCATCCGTCCCACCCGTAAGCCGCTTGCCCGCCTTTGACAAAGCGCATGCCACAGCCGAACAGGAAGCCGTCCTGACGGAGATCCTGTCGGGGCCGCGAGGCAATCTAAACGGTCCGTTCCTCGGATGGATTCACAGCCCCGACCTCGCACAGCATGCGCAGCGCCTCGGCGCGTTCTGCCGCTATCGCACCGGCCTGCCGCTGCGCCTCTCGGAACTGGCGATACTGGTGACCGCCGCACGCTGGCGTTCGCAGGCCGAGTGGCACATCCACTATCCGATCGCGCTCGATGCCGGCGTGCCCGCCGCGACAGCCGAGGCGATCCGCAGCGGGCGGCAGCCCGAATTCGATGACGGCGACGACGCGCTGCTCTTCGCTTTCGCCACAGAACTCTATGACACGCAGCGTGTATCAGATCCGACGTTTCACAGAGCAGTCGAGCGCTTTGGTCATCGAGTGACGATCAACTTGGTAGGTCTGCTCGGTTACTACGCCCTAGTGGCGATGACGTTGAACACGTTCGACATGCGGGCCGATGGCCAGACCGCGCTGCCGTTTCCGGAGTGACGCGGATGGGCACCGCGACGCTGACTGAACGCGCCTACGCCATCGTCATCGGTGGACATTGAGCCACCCCTCGTACTGCCATTGTTCGATGCGGGCGAGCGCCACCTTCTGATGCGCATCGCCAAACCGATCGTGCATCCGCTGGCGCAATAGGCGCCCCTCGCTAATGACTTCGTGCACCCAAAGCGGCGCAATCCAGGCACGAAGCTCCGACAGCCTTCAATTTCACGCGTCGTCCAGCGCCCTTTCTTCGGATCGATGCCGTTGGCGCGTTGCCGCCAGCCGCCAGCCGCCCCCTCGGCGTGACAGGCCGTATCATAGGGGGCTGCAACGCCGGCTGGCGTGGCGTGTGACTCCGGAGCCACGGAGCACCCCTGTGAAATCGTATATCGAAACGTATAGCACGGACCACATCAAGTAAGATATTCACTCAAGATCAACGACTTGCACAACTGATGAAACTCGCCACCTGGAACGTCAATTCCCTCAAGGTTCGCCAGCAGCACGTGATCGATTGGCTGGAACTGAGTCACGTGGACGTGCTCTGCCTGCAGGAATTGAAAATGCCCGACGAAAAGTTTCCGCGTGCTGAATTGGCAGCGAAAGGGTTCCGAAGCTGGTGTGCAGGCCAGAAGACCTACAACGGCGTCGCGATTCTCGTACGCGACGGCATCGAAGTGGACGAAACGCAGGTTGTCCGCAACATCCCCGGCTTCGACGACGAACAGCAGCGCGTGATTGCCCTGACCGTCGGCGGTGCGCGCATCATCTCCGCGTATTTTCCTAACGGACAAGCGCCCGGCACCGATAAATTCGCCTACAAACTACGCTGGCTGGAAGCACTTGCGCAATGGCTCCAGGACGAAATGCGCACGCATCCGAAGCTAGCGCTGCTCGGCGATTACAACATAGCGCCCGAGGACCGGGACGTGCACGATCCGAAAATCTGGGAAGGCCAAAACCTCGTCTCGCCCGAAGAGCGCGCGGCATTCGCCAAGCTCGTCGCGCTCGGTCTCGTCGATGCGTTCCGCAAGTTCGAGCAACCGGAAAAGACGTTCACGTGGTGGGACTATCGCATGCTCGCGTTTCGGCGCAATGCAGGGCTTCGCATCGATCACATCTTGCTGTCACCGCCGCTGGCGCAAACGTGCACGCTGTGCGAAATCGATAAGACGCCTCGCAAATGGGAGCAGCCGTCCGATCACGCACCCGTCGTCGCTGAAATTGCTCAGTAGCCTAAGTCGGCGTTTTGCGGAGCAAGCGAAAACGATCGGCACACTAACCGTGCTAACCGTACCACCGGCATTGAAGCGCTTCGCCGTCATCGATCAAAAGAGGCCGGCGTTTCTATCGAGCCATAAAAAACACCCCAAAGATTGGATCGATGTCCGACTTTTGGGGTGAGCCCAGCACCGGCCTGCGTCGCCGCTCGATGACGACACGCGCATCACGGCTCCAAATGCAGCTCCTGGATCTTGCGCGTAATCGTATTGCGGCCGATACCGAGCCGCTCCGCCGCTTCCACCTTCCGGCCGCGCGTAAAATCGAGCGCTTCCCGGATGACGGCGGCCTCGAAGCGCCGCGCGAGCTCGTCCATCACGTCGGTGGTGTTCTCGCGCAGCATGCGTGCCACTTCCGCCCGCAACCCGCTTTCCCACACGCTCACTGACATGCCGGTTGTCACACCGGCCAGTGCAGCGGGTGCGATCGCGGTGCCGTTGCGTTCGCTGTCGAATGAACCCGCCGTGACCGAAGTCAGCGCGCCGGCGGCGCTTCCGGCGACGATTTCGCCCGCGCCGTCCGCGGCCGAAGCCGGTGCGAGATCGGGCGGCAAATCCTTGATCTCGATGGTCTGTGCAGGTGCCATCACAGTCAGCCAGTTCGCCAGATTCTCGAGCTGGCGCACGTTGCCCTGAAACGGCAGCGTCGTGAGATAAGCGAGCGCGGCGTCCGACACGCGTTTGGGTTCGACCCCGAGATCGCGCGCGCTCTTCTGCAAGAAATGACGCGCCAGCAGCGGTATGTCCTCGCGCCGCTCGCGCAGCGGCGGCAGACGCAAACGGATGACGTTGAGCCGATGATACAAGTCCTCACGGAACAAGCCCTGCCGCACGCGCGCATCGAGATTCTGATGCGTCGCTGCAATCACGCGCACGTTCGCGCGCAAGGGGCTATGGCCGCCGACGCGATAGAACTGCCCGTCGGACAGCACACGCAGCAGCCGCGTTTGCAGATCGAACGGCATGTCGCCGATTTCGTCGAGAAACAGCGTACCGTTTTCGGCCTGCTCGAACCTGCCCTGGCGCGTGGCCTGCGCACCGGTAAACGCGCCACGCTCGTGACCGAACAACTCGGACTCCAACAGGTCCTTGGGAATCGCGGCGGTATTGAGTGCGATGAATGGGCCATTCGCACGCGGACTATGTCGGTGCAACGCGCGCGCGACGAGCTCCTTGCCGGTGCCCGATTCGCCCGTGATCAACACGGTGGCGGCCGAATGCGAAAGCCGGCCGATGGCACGGAACATGTCCTGCATTGCGGGCGCTTGTCCGAGCATTTCGGGCGCATCCGCCAACTGAACATCGCTCGTCTGCGAGCCGCGCAAGCTCTCGTCGACGGCGCGGCGAATCAGCTCGACGGCCTTGTCGACGTCGAACGGCTTCGCGAGATATTCGAATGCGCCGCCCTGGAATGCGGCGACCGCGCTATCGAGATCGGAATACGCGGTCATGATGATGACCGGGAGCTCGGGCAGCCGCTCGCGTACAGCCTGCAGCAACTCGAGGCCCGATGCCCCCGGCATTCTGATGTCTGAGACAAGCACCTGCGGGCTCTCGCGTTCGAGGGCCGCAAGCGCCTCGCGCACGTTGGAGAAACTGCGCGTTGGGAAATTCTCGCGCGCCAGGGCTTTCTCGAGCACCCAACGGATCGATTGGTCGTCGTCTACTATCCAGATCGGCTTCATGGAGTGGGTCTTTTCAATTGACGAGCGGCAGCAAAATCTGAAACTCGGTGTGTCCGGGGCGGCTCTCGACTTCGATCAATCCGTCATGCTGCTGCACGAACGTCTGAGCGAGCGTGAGACCCAACCCACTGCCATCCTCGCGGCCGGACACGAGCGGATAAAAAATGCGATCGCGAATGTCTTCGGGAATCCCAGGCCCGTTATCGATCACTCGCAAGTCCAATGCCAACTTGCATAGGCGTTTGGCGATCGTGACCTTGCGCGCAACACGCGTGCGCAAGGCGATGCGCGCATCGCCCTGCCCTATACGCTCACGCAATGCCTGCGCCGCGTTGCGCACGATGTTGAGCAGCGCCTGAATGAGTTGCTCTTTATCGCCGCGCAGGTCGGGCACGCTCACGTCGTAGTCGCGCTCGATCGTCAGGCCGCGTGGGAACTCGGCAAGAATCACGGCACGCACGCGTTCGCACACTTCGTGAATGTTGACGTCGCCCACGATGTGAGGGTGACGATGCGGCTCGAGCAAGCGGTCGACGAGCGTCTGCAGCCGGTCCGATTCCTTGACGATTACCTGGGTGTATTCACGTAATTCCTGGCGCTCGCGCGCACCGAGTTCGAACTCGAGCAGCTGCGCCGCGCCGCGAATCCCGCCAAGCGGGTTCTTGATTTCGTGCGCCAGATTACGAATGAGTTGCTTGTTCGCAATCGATAAATCGTGAATGCGCTCTTCTCGATCGGTACGCAGATGGCGCTCGTTCTCGAACAACTCGAGCAGAACGTAGGCCGGCGCGCTTTCCAAGAATCCGACCACGACATGCACGTGCAGCGGCTCGCGGCCGGGCCGCTCAAGCACGGTGTCGAGATGCGTGGCATGAAAACGATGCTCGGCGATCGCCGCGATCGTCGAGACGAGCTCTTCGCCGTTCACAAATAGCTCCGGCCACGCCATCTGCAAAAGCTGCCGCCTCGATAAATCAAGCATCGACTCGGCCGACGGGTTCGCGAACGCGATCCGCAGCGTGCGCGTCTCGAGCACGAGTACGACCGTCGGCAAGGCTTCGAGCCCGGGCAGCAACCCCGACTGGGCGAGCGCCGCGTCGTCGGGATGCAAATCCGAGCCGCTTCTTTTTGCCTTGATCAAATTCTTGAGCGCCATCGTCTAGTCACCGCCGCCAAAAGAACGTAATCAACGAACGAGCGAACAAAAAAGGGACGGCGCCGCCGTCCCTCCGAGACCGATCGCAAGCTTGGCGCACGCGCTTCGCCGATACCCAAAGCGAAGCGCATCGCGTCGCTTACAGCGAGTAGTACATCTCGAACTCGATCGGGTGCGTCGTCATGCGGTAGCGCTGCAGTTCGGCTTCCTTGAGTTCAAGGTACGCGTCGAGCATCGTATCGGTGAACACGCCGCCGCGCGTAAGGAACTCACGGTCCTTATCGAGGGCTTCAAGCGCTTGATCCAGACCCGCGCAGACGGTCGGGATCTTCGCGTCTTCTTCAGGCGGCAAATCGTACAGATTCTTGTCCGCGGCTTCGCCGGGATGAATCTTGTTTTGCACGCCGTCGAGGCCGGCCATCATCAGCGCCGAGAACGCGAGGTACGGATTCGCCATCGGATCCGGGAAGCGCGTTTCGATGCGGCGACCCTTCGGATTGGGCACGTGCGGAATACGGATCGATGCCGAACGGTTGCGGGCCGAGTAAGCGAGCTTCACGGGCGCTTCGAAGTGAGGCACGAGGCGCTTGTACGAGTTCGTCGTCGGGTTCGTGATCGCGTTCAACGCACGGGCGTGCTTGATGATGCCGCCGATGTAGAACAACGCGAACTCCGACAGGCCGGCATAGCCGTTGCCCGCGAACAGGTTCTGGCCGTCTTTCCAGATCGACTGGTGGACGTGCATGCCCGAGCCGTTATCGCCGACGACAGGCTTCGGCATGAACGTCGCCGTTTTGCCGTACGTGTGTGCGACGTTGTGGACGATGTACTTCAGTTGCTGCGTCCAGTCGGCGCGCTGCACGAGCGTCGAAAACTTCGTGCCGATTTCGTTTTGCCCTTGGCCGGCCACTTCATGGTGGTGCACTTCGACCGGGATGCCGATTTGCTCGAGCAACAGACACATTTCCGAGCGCATGTCTTGGAACGAATCCACGGGAGCCACCGGGAAGTAGCCGCCCTTCGTGCCAGGACGGTGCCCCGTGTTGCCGTTCTCGAATTCCTTGCCCGAGGACCACGGCGCTTCTTCCGAGCCGATCTTGACGAAGCAACCCGACATGTCCGTGTTCCACTGGACCGAATCGAAAATGAAGAATTCGGGCTCGGGACCGAAGAAGGCCGTATCGCCCAAGCCGGTGCTCTTCAGATAGGCTTCGGCGCGCTTGGCGAGCGAGCGCGGATCGCGTTCGTAGCCCTTGCCGTCGGCCGGCTCCACGACGTCGCAGGTCAGCACGAGCGTCGACTCTTCGTAAAACGGATCGACGAAAGCCGTATTGGGATCAGGCACGAGCAGCATGTCCGATGCTTCGATGCCCTTCCAGCCGGCAATCGAGGAACCATCGAACGCATGGCCGCTTTCGAACTTGTCTTCGTCGAACGCCGACAGCGGCACCGAGACGTGCTGCTCCTTGCCGCGCGTATCGGTGAAGCGAAAGTCGACAAACTTGACGTCTTCGTCCTTGACGAGCTGCATGACGTCGGCCACGGATTTACTCATATCCTGTTCTCCATTTAATAGGGTTCGGCGGTTCTTCGCTTCTTCCCGCTTCGGCTCATCGCGCCTTCCGACGCCAAAGCCGGTCGTCCAAGCGATCGGCGCAAGTAAAAGCAGCTTCCGTGCCAAGGCAACACGCAGGCGGTCTCCCCGGCGAATGGAAATCGCCTAGCCGCGATGCGGCGTGCCCAGCGCTGGCGCGGTCGCCACATGAAGAAGCGAAGGATGCGCAACGACGGACCGGGTCAATGCACGCATTTGGTGCGTATTCCTGCCCCGAGCAGGTCGCGCATGCCATTGTGGTGCATCCCAGGGAAAGATGCACCGATTTGGCGCGGCGATGCGCTCATCCGGATGCACCATGAAGCGTCGACGCGGGTCCCGGGCCGCGCGCTAGAATGTCTCTTTCGATGACGATGGTGCGAACCAAGGAGAAGCGGTCTATGAGCTCGGTCGAACAAATTCTCGCGCAGGCCGACAAGCGCCGCGCCGAACACCAACTGTCTTATGCCGGCGCCTTATCGCCACGGGAGGCCTTCGAGCTGCTTCAACTCGATCCGCGCGCTCGGCTCGTCGACGTGCGTACGCGTGCGGAACTCGATTGGGTCGGCCGTCCCCTCGTCGGCGACGGGCAATACGTTCATATCGAATGGACGCGTTATCCAGGCGGCGTGCCCAACGCGGAATTCTTGGGTCAGCTGCAACAGGCCGTGCAATCCGACGCGCCGGTACTCTTTCTGTGCCGAAGCGCGGCGCGCTCCAAGCTCGCGGCCGTCGCGGCGGCGCAGGCGGGCTTTACCAAAGCCTACGATCTGCTGGAGGGGTTCGAAGGCGACAAAGACGGCAATGGCCACCGCAAGACGGTCAGCGGCTGGTGTTTCCGCGGGCTGCCTTGGATGGGGGCATAGGAAGCGAAGCGCCCTAGCCCGCTTCCGGCTCGACGATATCGCCCCCGAGCAGATGCACGCCCTCTCGGAGCTTGACGAACGCGGCGGCTACGGCCTCCGGTTCGCCCTTGACGCCTAGGTCGATATGCCGTCGCGCGAAAACACCGCCACGCTCGGCATCGCCGACGCTAGGTAAGCTGAACACGCGCACGCCGGGAAAATCGGCTTCGATTTTCTCCATGAGCGGCGTGAGCGTCGACTCCATCAATTCGAACACGTAGAGCGAGCGCTCGGCATGCGCCACGGCATGGTGCAGGTGGGCATACTTCGTATCGAGGACCCATTCGATCATCGGCCAAGCCATGACAGGAAAGCCCGGCACGAAATGATGATCGTCGACGGAAAACCCCGGAATCTTGTTGTAGCCGTTCGGGATGATCGATGCACCGCGCGGAAACACCCCCATGTTCAAGCGGTGCAGATTCTCGGGTGTATTTAAGTCGAGCGGCAGCGAGGTGCCCGCTGCCCCGGGCGAACCCGAACCCGAGACCGCGCCATGCATCTCGCGAATGCGCGCGCGAATCAGTTCGGCCGCTTCGGGATGAAGCTCGAGCGACGTGCCCAGCGCCTCAGCCGCACACTGGCGGGTGTGATCGTCGGGCGTCGCGCCGATCCCGCCCGTCGAGAAGACGATGTCGCCCGAGGCGAATGTGCGCTTGAGCGTGGCGGTGATGCGTGCGCGATCGTCGCCGATATATTCGGCCCAATCGAGCGCGAGCC
>Ga0207667_10000445_pt1 | contig 55443 bp, 47 predicted proteins | sample KBSCornC52_FD_184301 | JGI IMG/M metagenome (GOLD analysis project Ga0207667, IMG submission 184301) | Corn rhizosphere microbial communities from Kellogg Biological Station, Michigan, USA - KBS Corn C5-2 (SPAdes) (version 2) | ecosystem: Host-associated > Plants > Roots > Rhizosphere > Soil ... | reverse complement strand
TATCCGGTGCGCTATAGTATATCTGAAAAACTATCATTAGAGTTTTTCGACGATCAGTGCGGGCGATAGGAGTCGAACCTACATGCCGTAAGGCGCTAGATCCTAAGTCTAGTGCGTCTGCCAATTTCGCCACGCCCGCATATTTCCCTGGATTTCTCGTTTTTAGCGAATTACGATTCGTTAAACCGTCCTTCAAGGGGGTGCAAACCTACGCCTTTTTTTGTAAATTCGTAGGGTATGGATATGGAAACAGTTGCCGCAACGCCAAAATATAATTTAACCGAGGAACAGGAAAAGAAACTTATCCTCCGGGAATACCGTGCCCTTCTCCGAAGTCTCAAGCCGAAATTGAAGATAGGGGACAAGGAGCTGCTGCGGATGGCCTTTGAGATGGCTGCCGAGGCGCACAAGACCATGCGCCGCAAGAGCGGGGAGCCGTATATCCTTCATCCCCTGGCCGTGGCGCGGATCTGTTCCGAAGAGATAGGACTGGGGGTCCGCAGCACCATCTGCGCCCTGCTGCACGATACGGTGGAAGACACGGATATAACGCTGGAAGATATTGAAAGAGAATTCAGTAGCGAGATCGCCCGGATTGTGGACGGGCTCACCAAAATATCCAACGTCATCGATGTCAATGCTTCCCAGCAGGCGGAGAACTTTAAGAAGATCCTGCTTACCCTTACGGACGACCCCCGGGTGATCCTTATCAAACTGGCTGACCGGCTGCACAATATGCGCACCCTGGACAGCATGAAGCGGGAGAAGCAGCTGAAGATCGCCTCCGAGACCGTGTATGTCTACGCCCCCCTCGCCCATCGCATGGGGCTGTATAATATCAAGACGGAGCTGGAGGACCTGGCCATGAAGTATTTGGAGCCGGAGGAATACCGTGAAATAGCCCGCAAGCTGGCGGAGACCAAGCGGGAACGCTCCCGATACATCAACGAATTTATCAAACCCCTAAAGGACAAGCTGGAAAAGGGGGATTTTAGCTTCGATATTTACGGCCGTCCCAAGAGCATCCATTCCATCTGGAACAAGATGCGTAAAAAGGGAGTGGCGTTTGAAGAGGTCTATGATCTTTTCGCCATCCGGGTGATCCTGAACTCGACGCCGGAAAAGGAAAAGGAGGATTGCTGGAAGGTGTATTCCATGATCACGGATGAATACAACCCATCGCCCGAGCGTCTCAGGGATTGGCTGAGCAACCCCAAATCCAATGGCTATGAGGCGCTGCATACTACCGTGATGGGGCCGCAGGGGAAATGGGTGGAGGTACAGATCAGGAGCCGTCGTATGAATGAGATAGCGGAAAAGGGCCTGGCCGCGCACTGGAAGTACAAGGAGGGAACGGCTGACGAGAGCCGGTTTGACAAATGGTTCCAGCAGATAAGGGAGGTGCTGAATACACAGGATAATGATTCCATCGACTTCCTGCAGGATTTTAAGACGAGCTTTTTGGCAGAAGAGATATATGTCTATACTCCAAAGGGGGATGTGAAAATGCTGCCGGTGGGGTCCACCGCCCTGGATTTCGCTTTTTCCATCCACAGCGCCATCGGCGTGCAATGCATCGGAGCCAAGGTCAACCACAAGCTTGTCCCGCTCAGCCACAAGCTCCGCAGTGGGGACCAGGTGGAGATCATTACGTCCAGCAAGCAGAAACCTAATGAGGACTGGCTGGGCATCGTCGTCACCGCCAAGGCGAAGAGCAAGATCAAGGATTCCCTGAAGGAAGAGAAAAGAAAGATAGCCGACGAGGGAAAATATATTGTCCAGCGGAAGCTGGAAAATTTTGGGGCCGCCTATAACCAGCATAATATCGATGTGCTGACGGCCTACTATAAGCTCAATTCTTCTCTGGACTTTTTTTACCAGGTGTCCGTGCGCAACATCGATCTGAAAGAGCTGCGGGAATTCCATCTGCTGGGCGACAGGCTGGAGCCTCCCAGGCCCCCCAAACCTGCATTGACGGAGCTCAGGACCGGCGATACTGCCGCCCCTGCCGTACCGAGAAAGGACACGGAGCTGATCATCTTTGGAGAGAGCAGCGACCGTATCGTCTATACGCTGGCCAATTGTTGCAAACCCATTCCCGGGGATGACGTATTTGGATTCGTATCCGTGGGGAAGGGGCTTACCATTCACCGAACGAACTGTCCCAATGCCGCCAAGCTGATGGCTAACTACGGTCACCGGGTGGTAAAGACAAAATGGGCCAAGAATAAGGAGATATCCTTCCTTACCGGTGTACGTATTGTAGGCATGGACGATGTGGGTGTCGTCAACAAGATCACCAATCTCATTTCCGGGGAAATGAGGATCAATATCAGCGCCATGACCATCGAGGCGAAGGAGGGGATCTTCGAAGGGAATATAAAAGTGTTCGTCCACGACAAGGAGGAGCTGGAAGAGCTGGTCCAGCGGCTCAAGCAGCTCAGTGGGATACAAACCGTGGATCGATATGATGCGGAAACAACGGCCTGACCGGCCCAAAGGACAGATATCAGATTTCCTTTCTGGGGTTATGGGTTTTACCGTAACTTCGCCGCCTCAACAAAACGGACCGGAGGTTCGTTGGCCGGAGGCCAGACATTAGCGTTTTGCGGGAGATGCGCTAATTTTCTGACAGTGCATCTCCCGCACATAATCACAACACTCAATGGTTGATGTAATCTTAGGCCTCCAATGGGGGGATGAAGGAAAGGGAAAGATAGTCGATTATTTTGCGCCCCGTTACGATCTGATCGCCCGCTTCCAGGGGGGACCCAATGCCGGACATACCCTTTATGTAAAAGACAAAAAGATCGTTCTGCACCAGATACCTTCCGGGATCTTTCACGAAAAGACGGTTAATCTTATCGGGAATGGTGTTGTGCTGGACCCTGTGACCCTGAAAAAAGAATGCGAAGCCGTTGCCGGCTTTGGTGTGGACTATCGTAAGAACCTCTATATTTCTCAGCGTACACACCTGATCCTGCCAACCCATCGTGCATTGGACAAGGCGTCGGAAGTGTCGAAGGGACAGGAAAAGATCGGCTCGACGCTGAAAGGCATCGGACCCGCCTATATGGACAAGACGGGCAGAAATGGCCTCCGGGTAGGCGACCTTCTGGATAAAAGCTTCACCACTCAATATATCAAGCTGCGTCTCAAGCATCAGAAGCTGTTGGACGGCCTCAACTTCCACGAGGATATTTCCGCATGGGAAGAGGAGTTCTTCGAGGCCCTGGAATTCATGCGGCAATTCAAGATCGTCAACGGAGAATATTTTATCAATGACAAGATCGCCCAGGGAAAGACCGTGCTGGCAGAGGGTGCGCAGGGCAGCATGCTGGACGTCGACTTTGGCACTTTCCCCTTCGTCACTTCTTCCAATACCATCTCTGCGGGCGTATGCACCGGATTGGGAGTAGCTCCGCAAAAGATCAGGGATGTCATTGGGGTCAGCAAGGCATATTGCACCCGAGTGGGCAGCGGGCCTTTCCCTACTGAGCTGGAGGACGCCACGGGCGAAGAGCTCCGGAAGATAGGCAATGAGTTCGGCGCTACCACCGGGCGGCCCCGTCGTTGCGGATGGATCGATGGCGTTGCCCTGAAGTTCGCCTGTATGATCAATGGGGTCACCAAGATCGTAATGACCAAGGCGGACGTTCTGGATAGCTTTGGAGAGCTAAAAGTATGTACAGCCTATAAGGTGAATGGGGAAACAACCCATGAAATACCCTTCCAAATGAGCCGGTTACAGATCGAGCCTTTGCTGGAATCTGTCCCCGGTTGGAAGTCCGACATCACTTCTTTGAAGAAATATGGGGATTTGCCCGAAAAAATGAAGGAATATGTACAATTTATCAATAAATTTCTGGGAGTAAAGGTCGCCTATATTTCCAACGGACCAGGGCGGGATCAGCTGATAGAATTGTGATTGTTGAAGGGAAAAAAAATTCGAAAAATAAATTTGGCGAATTAAAAACTTAGCCGAAAATTTACAGACATAATCTTATTGGACTATGGCACCAAAATCTGATAAGGAGGGAAAGGGTTCAAAGAAATCCGCGCCTCAGACACCAAAGGAAACTCCGGAAAAATCGTCTCCGAAATCAAAGAAACCAGCGGATGACGATGATGATGATGACGACGACGAGGATGAGACCCCTAAGGCATCTTCGCGTAAATCCTCCAAGGCTTCTTCAAAGAGCAAGAAGGATGAAGAGGATGACGATGATGATGATGACTACGGGGAGGACGAAGTGGATGAATGGGAAAAAGTAGAGGAGGAAGAAGAATGGGACCCGGATTTCGATGAATTTGATATCCCCAAATCCAAGACCAAAAAGAGCACGGGCGGCAATACGTCCAAGAAGGGTGGAAAGGGCTCTGACGAGGACGATCTGGGTCTCGATGACGACTTCAAGGATCTCGACCTTTTCGGCGAACGCGGGTTTGACGAAGAAGAAGATGATTTTTAACGGATATGCAACCACGCACATTCGTTTCATTCCCCATAACTGATTTTTCAAGGATTAAATTGCAAATGTTGAGCTGGGCTTCCCGGTTCAACATTTCTGTTTTTCTGGACGGGCAACATTATCAGTCTCCATTCGACAGCTTTGACAACCTGCTGGCGGCGGGTGTTGTGGACAGTGTGCAGGCCTCCGCGGGACAGGCGCTGGAGCGGCTGCATACATTCATGTCAAGGCATGATGACTGGCTGTTTGGGCATTTTGCGTATGACCTGGTAGAAGAGACGGAATCTTTTGCCACTGCGGAGAATATATCCCGGGGGCCGAATCCTGTTGGGTTCCCGGACCTGTTCTTTTTTGTTCCCGAGGTGGTCATCGAATTGAAAGAGGACAGGATCAATATCGGGACGGTGGGTCAGGATCCGGGAGGGATCTTCCGGGCTATACAGGCAATGGCGGAGGAACCTTTGACGGGGGGCGGAGGGCCCATTGAATTCCAATCCCGACTGTCCAGGGAAGAATATCTCGATACGGTGGAAGCGCTCCGGCAGCACATTCTTCGCGGCGACTGTTATGAGATCAATTTCTGTCAGGAATTCTTTACGGAGAATGCCGATATTGATCCTGTTTTGACCTGGCGCTCTCTCAGCCAGGCTTCTCCCAATCCTTTTTCGGCCTATTACCGGTGGGACGAAAAGTACCTGCTCTGTGCCAGCCCGGAACGATATCTCCGGCGGGAGGGGGACACGCTTATCTCCCAGCCTATAAAAGGGACGGCCCCGCGCATACCGGGCAATGTCCTGGAGGACCAAGCCGCCGGTGACCGTCTGCAGACCAGCGCGAAAGATCGTAGCGAGAATGTCATGGTGGTGGACCTGGTACGGAACGATCTGTCCAAGATCTGTGTTCCCGGCTCCGTTCGTGTAAAGGAGCTTTTTGGGGTCTATGGCTTCCCCCAGGTGTACCAGATGATATCGAGCATCGAAGGGAAGCTGCCCCCTGGAATAGGGCTTATAGAGGCTATAAAAGCCAGTTTCCCCATGGGGTCCATGACGGGGGCGCCCAAAAGGAGGGTGGTGGAGCTGATCCACCGGTATGAGCGTGGCTCCAGAGGGCTTTTTTCCGGGGCGCTGGGATATGTTACCCCCGGAGGGGATTTCGACTTCAATGTGATTATCAGAAGCCTGTTCTACAACCAGGCCCGCCGGTATTTGTCCTACCAGGTGGGATCAGGTATTACTTTTTATAGTAATGCGGAGCAGGAATATGAAGAGTGTCTGATAAAAGCTGCAGGAATAAGAAAAGCCCTGACGGGCTTTTCTTAGCATCATGTCCTGGTTGGCCTGGCCAAGCCAAATCAGGGGCCTGACGGGCCTTTCCTGAAGTTATTTCGATGCCTGGTCGCTGGTCAGTAAAAGCTGTACTGACTCGTTCAGGATCTGGTACTTATTGGCGGCGAACAGCTCCATTTTTTCGGATGGGAGCTTCAGCTCGTAGGTATTGTTGCTGCTGGCCATCACCTTGTCGAAATTGGGATTATACCGATCGAACTCGGATGCATCCATCAGGACATAACGGGCGATGACGGTAGAGTAATATTTACCGGATACGGAGACTGTTCGGGCGTTTTCCAGCTCTTCGGGGGTCAGCTTCCTCACGGAGGCATACAGGGATGAACCGGGCAGCTGTTCTGCCGCTTCGGCGCGGGTCAGGGTAGTGATGCTGCCTTGTCCTTCGAAAGTGTACTGGGTGCCGATGAATTTCTTTACGTGGATCCGGGATTCTGCCGGAAGATAATACTGGAGATCCCAGAAATCGCGGCTGCCGCTGCGATGGATGGCATGGTATACATTGGCGGTGCCCCCGTTGTAGGCGGCTATGACCAGCAGCCAGTCGCCGAGATCATTGTACAAGTCGCGGAGATAAAGAGCGGCTGCGCGGGTGCTCTTGACATAATTCTTCCGCTCGTCGACGTTCCTGTTGACCTTAAGACCCAGGTCCCGGGCCGTCTGGGGCATCAGCTGCCAGGGGCCTACGGCGCCGACCTTAGACCTGGCCGTGCGCTTGAGGTTGGACTCGATGACCGCCAGGTATTTCAATTCCTTGGGCAGGCCATACTCGGCCAGAATATTCTCGATGAGATTGAAATAGGGTTTTCCATGGGTCCGGACCTCCATGAGCTCGTCCCAATTGTCTTTGATATAATCCTGGACAAAGGTGAGCGCTTTGGGGTTCAGGCGCACGCCATTACTGCTCCCTACAGAGGCGGCTACGAAGAGCTCCTTATAGAGATCATTTTGAGGGGAATTGGAACTTGCAACGGCGGAAACTTCGGAAGTCTTTACCCTCTCGGTATCAATGAGAGACTGACCGGTGGGGGTGGTGATGCCCCGGCTGCCGGGAACATCTGCAAAGGTAGGGTACATCCATCCTGAACTAATGACCATGATGGTGATGCCCAACAATAAAAGTCTTTTGTTGTTCATGTCCAACGCTTTAAAAGATGGTAAGCGACCAATAACGGTACTTACAATCTTTCATAGGACCGGAAAAAGGGAGGGTTTACCTCAGTCGCATAGAGTAGGATTTTCGTAGGACTTAAACTGTTGTATCATCAGATGCGAGAACTGCAACAAAGATACCTCTTTAAATCGAGAAGTCATAGCCTGCATACCAAAAGGCATGCCATTTGTGTGGGTAAAAAGTGGAATAGAAATACCGGGAATTCCGACCAGATTCGCGTAAACGGTATAGATATCAGCGAGATACATTGCAATTGGGTCGTCCATCTTCTCTCCGATGGCAAATGCGGTGGTGGGGGCGGTAGGAAGGACAATCAGGTCGAAGTCTTTGAAGATGAGATCAGTACGATCCACCAATAATTTTCTCACCTGCTGGGCCTTGGTAAAGTAGGCGTCGTAATAGCCTGCGCTTAATACAAAGGTGCCCAATAAGATGCGTCTTTGTACTTCTTTTCCAAAGCCTTCCGAGCGGGTGCGCTTGTAAAATTCTGTTAATTCAAGTTCCGTATCCGGGGTCCTGTACCCATATTTAACGCCGTCGAAGCGGGCCAGGTTGGAGGAGGCTTCGGCTGTGGTCAGGACATAATAGGCGGGGACGATATATTCCAGCAGCTCGAAATCAATGGCTTCCACGGTATGGCCGTCATTACGCAGGTTGTCCAGGCAGTCCAGCAGGGCGGATCGGATCTCCGGATCCAGGCTAGGATGATCCAGGGCTTCCTTAAAATAAGCGATGCGATACTTTTGGAAGGATTGAGCTAAGGGGAAAGTCTCTTTTTTTCCGGCGGCTACGGTGCTATCGAAATCGTCTTCGCCTGAAATGACTTCCAATACCCTGGCGACATCGGGTACATTTTGTCCAAATATCCCTATCTGGTCGAAGGAAGAGGCATAGGCAATGAGTCCATAGCGGGATACCCGGCCGTAGGTGGGCTTTAATCCTACTACGCCACAGAAATCGGCGGGCTGTCTGACGGAACCTCCTGTATCGCTGCCCAGGCTGGCCATGCAAAGGCTGGCCTGTACGGCTACTGCCGACCCTCCTGAAGACCCGCCGGGCACCCGGCCCTGATCCCTGGCATTCAGGACGTTGCCGTAAGCGGAATTCTCATTGGTAGATCCCATGGCGAACTCGTCGCAGTTGAGGTGACCGATGATGATGGCTTCCTCCCGGAGGAGCTTTTCGACAGCCGTGGCATTGTAGATGGAGGTATAATCCTTAAGAATCCGGGAAGCCGCTGTCAGGGGATGGTCCTTGTAGGCGATGACGTCCTTCAATCCAATGACTACCCCGTGCAGAGCGCCCATCCTTTCGCCCGAGCGTCTTTTGTTATCCAGCTGCCGGGCTCTTTCCAGGGCTTCCTCGCCATACACCTGCGTATAGGCATTGAGGTGCTTGTTTGCTTCAATGCGGGACAGATAATGCCTCACCGCATCCTCGCAGGAGCATACCCCTTCCGATAAGGCTCGTTGATAGTCTTGTATTGAGTGAAACGTAAACAAACAGGAGTGATGAAAGAATTATTGCTGGGAAGGCGTAGTGCCGGCGCTCGCGGGCTTGCTGTCCTTCTCGTTCATACCTTCTTCCAATTCTTTCTTTACATTATTCTTGGCATCATTGAACTCACGGATACCACGGCCCAGGCCGCGCATGAACTCGGGGATCTTGCGACCGCCGAACAATACCAGCACCGCCAAAATAATCAGGAACCACTCACTTCCACCAGGCATCGAAATCAGAAAATTGGTAAACATAATCAAAGACTTTAAAATTTGCATCGGGATGGATCTCCCGAAAGACAAAGTTAACTCTTTATGAAATGATAACTACTTTTTGGCCGGATATTTCATTTGTTTAACAAAATGGGGGCCGGTCCAGAGGGAGGGTGGAGCGACGGTCCGGAGGAGGGATACAAAAAAGCCGGTCCTGGGGGAACCGGCTCCTGAGTGGATATTTTTTGGCCTTATTCGGCTGCAATTCTCTTTTCCTTGATACGAGCGCTCTTACCGCTGCGGCTGCGCTGGAAGTACAGCTTTGCACGACGTACGCGGCCTACCTTATGCAATTCGATGGACTCGATATTGGGGGAGAACAGGGGGAAGGTCCTTTCCACGCCTACTCCGTCGGAGATCTTCCTTACGGTGAAGGTGGCGGTATGGCCAGTGCCCTGGCGCTTGATCACATCTCCCTTGAAGCCCTGGATACGCTCCTTGTTGCCTTCAATGATCTTATAGTTGACAGTGATATTATCACCGGCTTTGAACTTCGGAAACTCTCTTTTTCCCGTCAGTTGTTCGTGTACAAAAGCTACAGCAGCGTTCATAACTTCAAATTTTAATGTGCTGGGAATGCGCTCTTAACAAAAACTAGCGCATTCCAGCAAAGCGCTAATGTCTGTCCTTCGGACGAAAACGCGTGTCGCGTTTTTTAAGGACAGCAAAGGTAATAACCTTTTAGTTAAAAACAAAGTTTTTTACCGGGCGACGTTGACAGCTCTTTTCTCCCGGATGACCGTCACCTTGATCTGACCGGGGAAGGTCATTTCGTTCTGGATTTTCTGGGCTATTTCGAAGCTGAGCTTGTCGCTGTCGCTATCGGAGACCTTGTCTGCCTCTACGATGACGCGCAGCTCGCGGCCGGCCTGGATAGCATAGGCTTTTTCGACCCCCTGGTAGCCAAGGGCCAGGTTTTCCAGGTCCTTGATACGCTGCAGGTACTGCTGCATGATCTCCCGTCTGGCGCCGGGGCGGGCGCCGCTGATGGCGTCGCAGGCCTGTATGATGGGGGCGATGACGTATTGCATCTCCACTTCATCGTGGTGGGCGCCGATGGCGTTGACCACGGCCGGGTTTTCCCCGTATTTTTCGGCCAGCTTCATACCCAAAAGAGCATGGCTCAGCTCAGTTTCTTCATCCGGTACTTTACCGATGTCGTGCAAAAGACCTGCTCTTTTGGCCAGCTTCGGGTTCATGCCCAGCTCGGACGCCATGATGCCGCAGAGATTGGCTACCTCGCGGCTGTGCATAAGCAGGTTTTGTCCGTATGAGCTGCGGAAGCGCATTTTTCCTACTATGCGTACCAGCTCTTTATGGAGGCCGTGGATACCCAGCTCGATGACGGTGCGCTCGCCTATTTCCATTACCTGTTCCTCAATCTGCTTACGGGTCTTTTCCACTATCTCTTCGATACGGGCGGGGTGGATACGGCCGTCGGCCACCAGGCGCTGCAGGGACAGGCGGGCTATCTCGCGGCGGAGGGGGTCGAAGGAGGACAGGACGATGGCTTCGGGCGTGTCATCCACGATGAGGTCAACCCCGGTGGCTGCTTCGATGGCCCGGATATTACGTCCTTCACGGCCGATGATCTGGCCTTTGATCTCGTCGCTCTCCAGGTTGAATACGGTGATGGAATTCTCGATGGCCTGTTCGGCGGCTGTCCGCTGGATGCTCTGGATGATGATCTTCCGGGCTTCCTTGTTGGCCTTTTGTTTGGCGTCATCGATGATCTCCTGCTGCAGGGCAAGGGCCCGGGTCTGGGCTTCCTGCCGGAGGCTTTCCACCAGCTGGGCCTTGGCTTCTTCGGCGGTGAGGGCGGCTATCTTTTCCAGGCGGCGGATATGCTCTTCCTGGTGCTTTTCCAGCTCGGTGCGTTTGAGGTTGACCACCTCGATCTGGCGGTTGAGATTATCCTTTATGGCATCGTTGTCCTTTGCCTGTTTGTCCAGGTTTTCCAGCTTCTGGTTGATACTCTGTTCTTTCTGTCTGATCCGGGTCTCGCCTTCATTGATCTTCCTGTTCTTTTCCAGCACTTCCTTGTCATGTTCCGCCTTCAGCTGAACAAATTTCTCCTTGGCTTCCAGTAACTTCTCTTTTTTCAGGTTTTCTGCCGTGGTCTGGGCGTCGGAGATGATCTTTTTGGCCTGGCTTTCTGCTTCTGCTATCTTTTGCTGGGTATTTTTAGCAAACAGGAACTTGCCTGCAATGACGCCAGCTACCAATGCGATAATTCCTACTATGATGATTTCTGTCATGGAGTCTTGAGTTTAAAGCGTTCACAATCATATATATTTTATACACGCTCATGAATACATGAAAATGTGTTAGTTGGCGAAGATAGGGAAATAGGTTCAAAATTATCCCCATTTCTGCGGCTCCGGGCCTATGGGGGATGGTTTTCGGCGGATGGGGGGCGTGGATCAAAGCGCCCGGTCCAGCTGCTGTTCCATCCGGCTGAGGGTTTCCATCAGGGAGGGGGTGAGTACGGGGTTCCGCTCCTCGGAAGAGAGCTGGGTTGCATACCATAAGAGGACCATGGCTATATAATCCTGCATATCCTTGCCGGCAAACTCCGTTTTAAAAGCTATAATCTGGTCATTTATCGTCTTTAAGGTCTTCCGGACCACCTCTTCGTCCTTTGGATCGATCTTGATCCTATAGCTCCGGTCGCCTATCACAACATTTATTGGCATTAACTCTTGCATAGATCAAATACTTGTTTTAAATTTATCCACACCTTATGCACAGGGGTTCTGATTTGAGTAAAGGTAGTTCCATTTTTCATTCCTCATTCATTCATACCTAATAGAAACAACAGTACTTCTTCACCAATACCCTATCTAAAAACTGAAAAGCCATGTTCTTAAAAGTCAAATCACCCGTGTTCATCGACAGGTTGACATTCATGGTCGACCAACCTCAATCACAGAAATGCATGCTTAAGGCTGTCCTTAAAGACGATACAGGTATCGTTTGCGGCGCCATGGAGACCGAAATGGAAATGGACCAGCAGGAATTGTACTGGGGCGGACTCAACGACCTTCCTTATGGAGTCTATACCCTGGAAGTCTCGCAGGGACAAGATGAAATGAAAATGCGTCTGGTAAAAAGGGTTTGAACGGCATCATTCGGCCAGAAGTGCAATACACCGGTCGATCTCCCGGATGTACTGGCTGAGTCGTTTTTCCAATAGTGCCTTTTCTTCCAAAGGCATCTCCCCCTTTTTGACCTTTAGGATCTCTACCTGCTGTTTTAGCTGTTCTACCTGATCTGTCCTATCAATCTCAGACTGCCGTAGCTGCTGTAATTCTTCTTTTAGCTTGTTGTTCTCCTTCAAAAGAGCTTCCCGCTGCCTGAGCACCTGCTGCAGCTTGTCATAGATGCGTTTTACCTGTAATTCGAGCTGCTCCATTTCTCTGAAAGATTTTTGCGCTGATATCTGTCCCTGGTGGCAAGTCCCGTGCCGGATCGGCCCTAGCCGGCAGGCCCTGGATCATTTCCGGATCTCCGCCTCCAATTCCTTTTCCAGGGCTCCCATGATCCGCTGTACCATTCCATCGATCTCCTTGTCCGTCAGTGTTTTTTCCTCGTCCAGGAATGTAAAGCTGACGGCGAGCGATTTCTTGTCCGTCCCCAGCCGCTCGCTTTGAAAGATATCGAAAAGCTTTACTTCCTGCAATTTTTCCACACGGGCGCTCCGGATGGCCTTTTCTACCCTGTCAAAGCTGAGGGATCTCTCCACGATCATGGCCAGGTCTCTCTGAACGGGCAGCTGTTTGGATAATTCTTTGAATTCTATGTCCTTACCCGAGGTGAGGGCCAGCAGCCTATCGAAATGGATGTCTGCAAAGAAAAGATCCTGCTTAATGTCAAACTGCCGGAGCAGGGAAGGATTGACCATTCCAGCCTCTATTATTACCTGGTCCTTTATAGGTATGGACAGGCCATAGGATAATTTGGAAGACCGCAGCGGCTGCCAAGCGGGAGTTTGAAGTCCTACTAACTGGAATATATTTTCACAAAGACTTTTCAGATAATAAAAGTCTGCATGGGCGCCTTTCCCTTTCCAGCCGTCCTCCCGGGTCTGTCCGGTGACGAACAGGACGAGGTGGGGCAATTCTGTGTAATGACCGACGCCGCTGGTATGATAGGATTTCCCGAACTCGAAGAATTGCAGGTTGGTGCTCTTTCGACGAAGGTTGTAGGAGATGGATTCCAGTCCTGTCTCCAGGAGGGAGGGGCGCATGATATTCAGGTCTGCGCTGAGATTATTTACCATTTTCACCACGGTCTCCAGCTGTTTTTGGGTATAATAGGCGCTGTTGGTGATGGAATTGGTCAATATCTCATTAAAGCCCTGTCCTACCAGGTAGCTGGCTACGGAAGATTTCCAGGCGGCGGCAGACCTGTCCTTTTCGACGGAGGGGGAGATGGTAATGGCCGAAGGGATAGCGATATTATCCAGCCCGTCGATACGCATGATCTCTTCCACCAGGTCGGCCGGGAGGCTGATATCCGGCTTGTGCCAGGGTACGGACACATGAATGTCATCGATGCCTTCCTTGATGATCTCGAAACCCAGGCTTAGGAGAATATTTTTTACGGTGTCGGGATGATAGTTCTTCCCGCTGAGCTTTTTCAGGTAATGGTGCTTGAGTACGACCTGTGTCTTATTCTTTGGGTCTGGATAGACATCCACTATATCGGATGCTATCTCTCCGCCTGCCAGCTCTTTTATCAGCAGGCCTGCACGTTTGAGGGCATTTACGGTGCCCGAGATATCCATTCCCTTTTCGAAATGTGTGGCGGCGTCGGTCCGGAGTCCATGACGGAAAGAGGTCTTACGGACGTCGATGGGGTTGAACCAGGCGCTCTCCAAAAAGATATCTTTTGTATCGTCCTTCACGCCACTTTTGAGACCGCCGAAAACTCCGGCAATGCACATGGGTTCATTTGCGTTGGCGATCATCAGGTCCTCGGAGGAGAGTTTTCTTTCTTTTTCGTCCAGGGTGATAAAGGGGGTGCCTTCGGGAAAATTCTTTACAATGACCTTACCGCCGGCTATGGAGTGCAGATTAAATGCATGCAAGGGTTGTCCCATTTCATGGAGGACGTAGTTGGTGATATCGACGATGTTGCTGATAGTGCGGATACCGATGGCCTTTAACCTGTCCTGCATCCATTGGGGGGATTCCCGGATGGTGATGTTTTTAATGCTGACGCCGGAATAACGTTCGCAGCCGCGGGTATTTTCGATGCTCACGGTAATGGGCAGGCTGTGGTTGTCCGTTTTGAAAGCATTTACGGAAGGTAGTTTTACCCGGTAGTCCTTGTTTTCGTGCAGGCTGAGCCAGGCGCATACGTCACGGGCGACGCCGATGTGGCTCATAGCGTCCATATGATTGGGGGTAAGCCCGATCTCAATAATATAGTCGTTATAAGGTTTGAACCAGGCGGCGGCTGTCGTTCCTGGTTTGGCGGAGGCGGGCAGCACCATAATACCTGCGTGGCTTTCACCCAGTCCGATCTCGTCTTCGGCGCAGATCATCCCATGACTTTCCACTCCCCGGATCTTTGCCACCTTCATGGTCAGGGGATCGCCTTTCGAGGGGTAAATGGTCGTTCCCACCGGCGCTACCACTACTTTCTGGCCTGCGGCTACATTGGGAGCCCCGCAAACGATGGAGAGCGGTTCCGCGGCACCGATATTGACCCTGGTAAGCTTCAGCTTATCAGCGTTGGGATGCTGGGCTGTTTCCAATACTTCCCCGATCAGAAGGCCTTTCAATCCTCCTTTTACTGCTTCGTATTTTTCGAGGCTTTCTACCTCCAGGCCGACGGATGTAAGTATTTTGGATAGCCGGTCAGGCTCGATCTTTACCGGTAGATATTCAGAAAGCCAGTTATAGCTGATGGTCATGGAGAATTTTTTCCTTTGGATTGCGCCAAATTGGACATTGGAAAATTTAGTCCAATTTGGTCAAATAGTTAATGTCTGAGACCTTGGTCGGACCTGCTTCGACACGGTCCTTCTCGGTCGTAATCTTCGCAGGCTCGCTTACGGACAACGAACCTCCGGTTCGTTTTGCTGACAAAGATAGCGGTTTTGGGCGACCACCGAGAAAGGACGAAGCTTGCCTTTGTGGAAATATTTGGCTGATAATTACGTTTTTGTGGTGTACCGGGGCTGGATTTTCGGGAAATTAACCCATCCCCGGTTCACGGCTTATGATGGAGACCTTCGTTGGAAGAACTTCGGCAGAGCTCCATGTATTCGCTCCCCCTTGTTCGTACCCTTCGTTCCTCGGGTACTTCGAAAGCTCCTTCCCGGTCGTAACCTTGCGGTTACGGCCAGCGGACTGTGGTCCGCTTTGAGGCAGCCGTCGGGGGCAGAGGTCCATCCGGGTGTCCGGGGGGCTGATTTGGTCGGGGGCGGGTTGAACTGATAATCAAATGTTAATACTTTTGAATGTCTTTTACTTAGCATAGATCGTGCAGTCCTAATATATGTCCGCAAAACGGACTTTTTGATAACTCCTTAAAATCTGGTTTATGAAAAAACATCTATACTTTTTAGCCATTCTGGCCCTGGGCCTGAGTGCCTGTGGTCCGACCTATGTGGTCCAACGGCCTGCTCCGCCTGCTTCTGCACCGGTGGCAGAGCCTTTGCCTCCACCTCCTCCGGCGCCTGAACCGGAAGCTTCCTATCAATCATTTTACGACGACCTGAGTCCTTATGGACAATGGATAAACGACCCCCGTTACGGGTATGTCTGGCTGCCGGCGGTGGGTCCTGATTTTAAGCCTTATGCCACCAATGGTCACTGGGTCTATACGGATGAGGGATGGACCTGGGCTTCCGACTATACCTGGGGTTGGGCTGCCTTCCACTATGGCCGCTGGTTCTTCCAGGACGGGTATGGCTGGATGTGGGTGCCTGGTAACGAGTATGCTCCGGCCTGGGTGACCTGGCGTAACAGCGACGAATACTATGGATGGGCGCCCATGGGTCCCGGCGTGAACTTCGACATGGCATATGGCGGTGGATATATGCCCCCTGCCTATTCCTGGTGCTTTGTTCCCCACCAGTATGTCGGTAGCCCGTATGTTCGTAACTACTATGTCAATGAGTCCAGGAATGTGACCATCATCAATCATACTACGGTGATCAATCATGTCACTGTCGTCAATAATAACTATACCCGGAATGTGAACTATGGCCGTGGTCCCGACCCTGTCGAAGTAGGAAGGTACACCGGGACTACGTTAAGGCCCATGCCTGTGCGGATGTCCAACCGGCCTGTGCCCGGCGGGCAGATGAACAACGGTGGATTGAGCATTTACCGTCCCCGGATAAACGACGCGCCCCGGAATAATAACGGCAATACGGGTGTTCCTTCCCGTATGGCTCCTGCCAGGGTGAGCAACCTGAATGATGCGCGGCCGCAGAATACGGCTGTCTATGGCAGCAGCCGGCCAGCCAGCACGGGATTTCCCAACAGGGATAACAATCCGGTGAATGCCCGTCCTGCATCCGGGTATGACAGGGGTAACGGCAATGACAGAGGCAACGACAATAACAGGGGCAACGGCAACGATAGAGGCAATGGATATGATAGAGGTAACGGCAATGACAGAGGGAATCATTATGGGGAGCAGCGGCAGGATCAGGTGCAACCTCAGCAGCAGCAGCCTGCGGGGCAGCCTCAAGGCCGTGGCTGGGGAAGACCGGCCAACTCCGGCGGGCAGCCGCAGGGGCAGTCCAATGGGCAACCTAATGGGCAGCCGCAAGGACAACCTAATGGATCCAGGCCTGATGTACAGCAACCTGTAAACAATCAGCCGGCTACTCAGCCGGCGAATAATCAGCCTGTGACCAATAACAGGCCGGCGTTGCAGCCTACCGGGGGGCAGCCTGAGATGACTCCTATACACAGAAGGCCTTTCGGTCAGCCGCAGGGGCAGCCTGCCGCACAGCAACCGCAAGGGCAGCCGAATAACAGGCCCGTTACGCAGGCCCCGGCCAACAACCCTTCTGCTGCTCAACCACACGGACAGCCTGCAAGAAACTTTACGCCGCCGGCCCGGCCTGTGACGCAGCAGCAACAGCAGCGAACCCAGCCTGTACAGGCTCCGGCCGTGCAGTCCAGGCCCGTAAGCCGACCCGTTACACCTCCTCCTGCGCCTCAGAAACAGGAGGATAAGAAGGATACGAGACCTGTAAGACAATAATAGCGGGGATCATCGAATTCCGGCCGGCGGACCGCTGGTTGGTTCCACCCCATCCCCAGTGCATTTGACGTGCCCTGGGGATGTTTATTTTTACCCTAAAATCTTTCAAACCGCATTCTGGTGTTTCGGTCGGTCGGCAAAATATTTGTGCCAAAATCTTTGTGCACAGATGGTGTGAATTATTTGGACAAAAAGGCTGAAAACTTTTTTAAATTGTGGATAGTTTGGGGGTTAGTGTGGATAACAGGGGGTGATCGGTGGATTGGACGGTGGATTATGAAAGGAAAAATATAGAAAACGAAAAATTTTTTTCGCGGGGATTTTAGATTCTATATTCGCCCTCCTGACTCAAAGGGATAACATTCTGTTCATACCGCCATAACAATTCCTTAATGACAGGCCCGGGCTGGACACCCTATTTTTTAATTTTTGGACGGATCAATCAATGGACCTTACAAACCTCAATCTCAACAAGGACCGCAGCAAATTCAGGCGTAAGCCATCTGTGGACCTCAGCACCATGGTATATGGGAAGGTGCCCCCCCAGGCCAAAGAGCTGGAAGAAGCCGTATTGGGCGCGATAATGTTGGAAAAAAGCGCTTTTGACACGGTTGTGGAGATCCTGAAACCCGAGTGCTTTTACCTGGAAGGACATCAGCGTATTTATAAGGCTATGCAGTCCCTGGCGCAGAAAAGCCAGCCTATCGATATACTCACGGTTGTGGAAGAGCTAAAGGTTCGGGAAGAGCTGGAGGTTGTCGGCGGTCCGTATTATGTGACCAAGCTGACCAATTCTGTTGTCAGCTCCGCCAATATCGAGACCCATGCCCGTATCATCCTTCAAAAATTCATTCAACGGGAGCTGATCCGCATCAGCGGCGAGATCATCGGGGATGCTTACGAGGACAGCACGGACGTGTTCGACCTGCTGGACGATGCGGAAAGCAAGCTTTTCGAGATCACCAATAACCACCTCCGCAAGAATTTCGACAGCATCGATAGCGTCCTGGTCAAGACGATACAGCGTATCGAGGACATGCGGCACAAGCAGGAGGAGATCACGGGGGTGCCCAGCGGGTTTGCGTCCCTGGACAGGATCACTTATGGCTGGCAGCAAACGGACCTTATTATCCTGGCCGCCCGTCCGGCTGTTGGTAAAACGGCTTTTGCCCTGAACCTGGCCCGTAATGCCGCTTTGAATAGCAGCAAGCCTACTCCCGTAGCCTTCTTCAGTCTTGAAATGAGCTCAGCGCAGCTGGTACAGCGTATCCTTAGCGCCGAGAGCGAGATATTCATGGAAAAGATAGCCCGCGGTCGCCTGGAAGACCATGAGATGAAGCAGCTGTACAAGAAGGGTATCGACAGGCTGGCAAAGGCGCCCATCTTTATCGACGACACCCCGGCTCTCAATATCTTCGAGCTGCGCGCCAAATGCCGCCGTCTGAAGAACAAGCATAACATCGGATTTATCATTATCGACTATCTGCAGCTGATGAGCGGGGCAGGGGACAATAGGCACGGCAACCGTGAGCAGGAGATCAGCCAGATATCCCGCGCGCTGAAGGGGCTGGCAAAAGAGCTGCAGGTGCCCATCATCGCTCTTTCACAGCTGAGCCGCGCCGTGGAATCCCGTAAGGAAGGGGAGAAGATACCTCAGCTGAGCGATCTGCGTGAATCGGGCGCCATCGAGCAGGATGCGGATATGGTTATGTTCCTGTACCGTCCGGAATACTATGGCATCACTGCCAATGAGATGGGGGAAAGCAATAAGGGTGAGACACATGTAAAGATCGCCAAGCACCGTAACGGCTCTTTGGATACTGTCAAGCTCCGTGCGCTGCTGCATATACAGAAGTTCACCGAATATGGCGAGGATGACTTTGGGGGTATGGGATTGCCGTCCGGCGGCAACTGGAAGCCTGTGCAGGATGATGATGGGGGTGGCGCCAAGCTTTATATTCAGGCCGGCAGCCGAATGAAGGACCTTCCCATCGATGAGGATGATGTACCGTTCTAATCTGAGGTTCGCTAATCTATAGCAAAATACAAAGCCCCTTCCAAGGGGCTTTTATTATGTGCCGCCGGCCGGCTGTCACTTGACCTTGACCATGATGCTGCCGGAAATAAAGTCATGTATCGCCCTCTTTTCGGGGTTGAAGCTGATGGTGAGAAAGGAAAACCATCCCAACACCGCCTTGAAAAGGTACCGGAAAAAAGCCTGTATGATATTGATACGCCTGGCAGGATTGGCGTGATCCCTTACCCTGATCTTTTTTATGTACTGTCCCAGGGTGCAGCCAAAGATGATGAGCAGAGGTTCATAGACTGCCCAGATGCCAAAGAACAGGACGATCCTGACCCAGTTGGGGGCATCGTCGTCGAGCAGCGCTGCAAATACGAACATGAGCACGATGATGAGGATGCCATCGATAAAGATGGATTGTACCCTGTCCAGCAGGAGGGGGTAGTCCTCTTTTGGGATATCGTCTTCTGTCAGAAGGTCTTTTTCCATAGAAACAAAATAATACATTTGCCCGACAAGATCAACTATGGCATTAGCTTTTTTCTATCTGTCCGAATACAGGCCCGGGGATGTCGAGATCGTTCTGGACGAGGATAATTCCCGGCATATCATACAGGTATTGCGTATGCAGAAAGGCGAGCAGCTGCAGCTCACCGATGGGCGTGGCAGGCTTCTGACCGCCACTATCCTGGACGACCATAAGAAAAAATGCAGGGTAAGGGTTGATGAGACTGTGCTGCAGCCGGCGAGACGTCGAAAGGTCACCATCGGGATGGCCCTGTTGAAGAATGCTTCCCGCTATGAATGGTTTCTGGAGAAGGCGACAGAGATCGGGGTCACGGGCATTATTCCCCTGCTGTCGGACAGGACTGAAAAGCAGCATTTCCGGCAGGACAGGATGCAAAATATCCTGGTGAGCGCATTGCTGCAGTCCCAGCAGACCTGGTTGCCTGTGCTGTATCCGCCCACCCGGGTGGAGGAGGTGATAAGGCAGGCGAAGCAGGAACAGCGGCTGATCGCGCATTGCTTGGAGGAAGGAGAGCGCAGGTCGTTGGCGGAGCTGGTTCATTCAACTGATGCAATGGCTGAGCAGCTGATCCTTATCGGACCGGAGGGGGATTTTACCAAACCTGAGATCGCTGCGGCGCTGGAGCATGGTTTTTTGCCTGTCACGCTGGGAGAGACCCGCCTGCGGACCGAGACTGCGGGGGTGGCAGCTGCCGCGCTGATGTGTATACGCTAATCATTCTCCTTTCTTTTCATATTTCCACATCCTGGATTTCCCTTCTGTAAGCCATTCCACGGTGGTGGCTATTCGTTTCTCGCGGGTGGCGTCTGTTTTGGCTTCCGTGATCCATTCGATGTATTCCCTTCTGTGAGAAGGGGAAAACCCTTCGAAGGCGGCTTGCGCCTTTTTGTTCTTTTTAAAGGCTGCTGTCAGCTCTTCCGGCACCGGCAGTTCCTTTTTCGGGACTTTTTTAGGCGCCGCCTTTTTTATACCTGCTTCATTCAATGCGGCAGCTTCGCGAATATAGGCGGTCAGGATCTTGTCGGAGGGCAGGTCTTTTTTGGATGCGATCCGGTCGAGATGACCCATGGCGTTCTTTTCCTTTACGTGAAGGATGCCTTCGGGATCTTTTAACAGGGGGGCGTTCCAGAACCCAAAAGTGCAATGTTCCTTAAAGGCGGCCATGTTGCAGAGGATGGCGCCGTTGTTCAGGAAGAAGGGCATGCCCCACTTCATTGTTTCTTCTACCTCGGGGTATGCTTTGTGTACCAGCTTGCGGATATGCTCCAGGATGGGGCGGGCAAAGTCGGCTGACTTTTGGATATACGCGTCGATGCGGGGGTCTGTGGTAGCCATAAAAGAAATTTGGTATCCCCTAATTTATAAAAATTCCAATGCTTATCCTTATGGGAAGCGGTTTTCCCGGGCTATTTTTTGGGCGCCTACTTTTTGGGAGGGGCGGTTTTCTTCTTGTACCGGGTATTCAGCAGCTCGACCCCGAAGGCAAAGGCCATGGCAAAATAGATGTATCCTTTGTCGATGTGCGAGTGGTGGACAGGTTCCAGTCCTTCGAAAAAGAGGCTGAATCCTACCATCAGTAAAAAAGCCAGCGCGAGGATCTTAAGGGTGGGGCGTTTGTTGATAAAATCGGCGATGTTCCGGGAAAAGAAGAACATAATGATCATGGCGATGATGACGGCGGTGATCATTACGGGTACGTGCCTGGCAAGTCCCACGGCGGTGATGATGCTGTCGAAGGAAAAGACGGTGTCTACCAGGACGATCTGGCCGACGACGAGTCCAAAGGCTGATTCGAGAGTTTTCTCCAGCTCTTCATGTCCATCCCCTTCCAGTTTCGCATGGATCTCTTTTACCGTCTTGTAGAGGAGGAATATACCGCCTGCCAGCATGATGAGATTACGTATAGTGAAGCCATAGCCAAAGGGGGAGAATATTTCCTTGTTGCCGTTGGTTACCAGCCATCCCAGACCCAGCAGGAGGAGGCTGCGGATAAGAATACCTGCGATCATCCAGATCCGGCGGGCGCGCAGCTGCTGGCCGGACTGCAGGCGGCTGATAAGAATAGATACAAAAATGACATTGTCAATGCCCAGTACGATCTCGAGTATGGTGAGGGTCAGAAGGCTAACGAATGAATCCAGGCTGAAAAGAGAGGCCATAGGTGCAATAACTTGTTAAGAGTGCAGGAAATAGTCTTTCCGAAAATATAGCCTATTTCCCGCACAAGGCTAATGTCGGGAGCCGCCTTGCGGCTCAGGAGGGCGTAAAATTAAGGCGTTTCGGGCATGCACAGGAATAAAAAAAGCACTGTCTTTCGACAATGCCTTAGAACAGGACAGGTGTGCACAATAATATAGGTGACAGGGAGATCTACTGGAACTTGACGTAGAAATCTCCGCTGGTAAAGGTCTTTTTGGCGGCAGTGACGTCTCCGTTGAGGAATACATCTCCGCTGAAAGTGCCTTTTATGGTGGAGGTCGTGTCGATGGCGGTAATGACGATCTTCACATGATTTTGGATGGTAACGTTCGATCCCGCGGTGACACTGGTGCCGCCTGCATATCCGGCGGACAGGTTTTGCGTATAGAAAAGGGCAACGTCGAAATCGCTGGAAGTGTCGGTGTAGGTACCTGGCAGGATGGGTTTTCCGCTGGGAAAGTTGTCGATGATCAGGCTAATTGTTTCTCCTGCGCCGGTGGCAAATCCATCCACGGTGATCTGGGTAGCGCCTGTATTGGTTGCTTTCGTAGCAACAGGGGCTGTATTAAATGCTTTGCCCGTGCCATCGACCGAGCCGGTGACATGATAGCCGGAGCTGGAATTGCTTTTCTTACAGGATACGAGGGCGCCGGTAAGCGCCATAAAGAGGACGATCTTTTTCATGTTTACGATATTAGGAATTAGACGTTAATGCCTGCTATAACGGCGAAGCGGGGGGCAAAAAGTATGGCGGCGGGGTTAAAATAACGGCATGAATTGACGGATGTGTCTATTGGGCAATAGGCGTGTCGTTTAAGGCTATAAGCGTGCAAAAAGCTTGACGGAACCTGCCCCTGGGGCCGGCAGGGGGCTATAATTTCCGGCAGATGCGTCTGACGATGAAGGGGCCTTCATAAATAAAGCCTGTCCATACCTGTATCAGGGAGCCTCCCGCTGCCATCTTCTCCTGGCCGTCCTCAGCTGTGAAAATACCTCCTGAGGCGATCAGCGGAATGGCGCCGCCAGTTTTTTCGTGTATATAACGGACTACTTCGGTGGACCTTTCTTTTAAAGGAGCGCCGCTCAATCCCCCGGCGCCAATGGCTTCCAGGCGGGCAGGCGTCGTGATCAGGTTTTCCCTGCCGATGGTGGTATTGGTGGCTACGAGGCCATCCAGCCTGATCTCCATGGCCAGGTCCACCACGTCGTCGATCTGTTGTACGGTGAGGTCGGGAGCGATCTTCAGGAGAAGGGGTCTGGGCCGGATGCCGGCGGCGGCCGACAGCTCCGTATTCAATGTCTGCAGACGGGTGAGAATATTGCGCAGGGCGTCCTTTTCCTGTAGGGCGCGCAAACCGGGGGTATTGGGCGAGCTGACATTCACGACGAAATAGTCCACGTGATCGAACAGCTCTTTAAAACAAATGACATAATCCTTCCATGCGTCTTCGTTGGGAGTGATCTTGTTTTTGCCGATGTTGCCGCCTATGATAAGGGAAGAGTGGGTGGAGCGCCACTGTTTCAGCCGGCGGGCGATGACCTGTACGCCGTCGTTATTGAATCCCATCCGATTGATGAGCGCCTGGTCCTGCGGCAGGCGGAATAGCCGGGGTTTCTCATTGCCGTCCTGCGGGAGGGGGGTCACTGTTCCTATCTCTACAAAGCCAAAGCCGAGGGCGTCCAACTCACGGAGGTACAAGGCATTTTTATCGAAACCGGCGCCGAGACCTACGGGATTTCGAAAGGAGAGACCGAACAGCTCGCGCGTCCGACCAGTCCCTGATTGGCCCCGGGTCTCTTCTTCCGGAGCGCATGCCCAGGACACTAATTTCCTGGTCAGACGCCATCCGCAAAGCCCTTTCAGCACGTTCATGGAGAAATAATGGATGTCTTCGGTGGGAAAGAGGAATAGCAGATTTCGAATGACCGTATACATGGCGCGAAGATAAGGCTAATGTCTGTCCTCCGGACAGCCGCCTGTGGCGGCTCCGGGAGACATTTCGAAATCTGGAACCAATATCGTACATTTCTCTTGTATCAATGTCTTTCCAATGGCGAAGAGGAACCTAGCTTATGGCAGGCTACCGCCCGACAAGGAATCTGGCCCTTCGGCGACTCTTGGTTAATTGGAGATTTTAACGTAAGTTTGGATACGACAGTTGCATAAACAACTAACCAAATCGTACCATTATGCAGGAAGCATATATCGTTGCCGGCTACCGCACGGCAGTAGGCAAATCCAAAAGAGGCAAATTCAGGTTCTATCGTCCGGATGATATGGCCATCGACCTTATAAAGGGGCTGCTGGCATCCGTTCCGCAGCTGGACGTGAAACGCGTGGATGATGTCATCGTCGGCAATGCAGTACCCGAGGCCGAACAGGGGCTTCAGGTGGGGCGTATCATTGCTGCCCGGGCGGTTGGGATACATGCCCCGGGGGTGACGGTCAACAGATACTGCGCCAGTGGGCTGGAGACCATTGCCATGGCTACCGCCAAGATCCGCACGGGTATGGCTGACTGCATCATTGCCGGCGGTACCGAAAGTATGAGCATGGTGCCGACGGCGGGTTGGAAGACCGTACCTGCCTATTCCATTGCATCTGATGACCCCGACTACTATCTCAATATGGGCCTGACGGCGGAGGCCGTGGCAAAGGAATATAAGGTCAGCCGGGAAGAACAAGACCTTTTCTCGTACAATTCTCATCAAAAGGCCATCAATGCCATCAAGAGCGGCTATTTCAAGGCAGGCATCCTGCCCATGCAGGTGGATGAGGTATATGTCGACGAGAAGGGCAAAAAACAGAAAAGAAGCTTTACGGTGGATACGGATGAGGGACCCAGGGCCGACACTTCCCTGGAGGCGCTGGCCAGGCTAAAGCCCGTATTTGCGGCGGGTGGCTGTGTCACGGCGGGAAATTCCTCGCAGACGAGCGACGGCGCTGCCTTTGTCATCGTCATGGGTGAAAAAATGATGAAGGAGCTGGGCTTGCAACCAATGGCCCGGCTGGTGGCCTGCGCCAGCGCGGGTGTGCATCCCCGTATTATGGGTGTCGGGCCTATTGAAGCAGTCCCCAAGGTGCTGAAACAGGCGGGTATGAGCCTGGGACAGATTGAACTGGTGGAGCTGAATGAAGCTTTTGCCTCCCAGTCCCTGGCCGTGATACGCCAGCTGGGGCTGGACCCTTCGGTTGTCAACATCAACGGCGGCGCCATAGCTCTCGGCCACCCGTTAGGCTGCTCCGGCTGCAAGCTGACCATCCAGCTTGTTCACGACATGAAACGCCTTGGCAAAAAATACGGCATAGTTACTGCATGTGTAGGAGGCGGGCAGGGTATTGCCGGGGTCATCGAAAATCTAAACTAGGACCGTCTCCGTATTTTGTTGTCCTATTTGGAGAGGCGTTGCCTGGTTGAAATATTTGACCAGGAACTTCTGCTGTCGTAATTTGTCTTACCGTCTTACGTCTTTGTACTACAAAAAGAATAGGGGTCACGGGGATTGACCTTCATTTTTCAAGTCCTCATATCGTAAATAGTTATATATTGCTGCGTTCGCGAGAAATGTCCGAAAACGGGCTTTTCGGGAAATGTAGCCTGTTTTCCGGAAAGGTCCAATGATGGTAGGCCTTCGGAGGACCTGCTTCGACACGGTCCCCCTCGGTCGGAACCTTCGCAGGGCTCGGTTCTGGACAACGAGCCTCCGGCCCGTTCTAAATATGAATCCATTTTTTAAGCCATGATTCGAGTATTTATTACTGATGACCATGAAATGTACCTGGAAGGGTTAGCTTTACTTTTAGGCAAGCAAGAAGGTATAGAAGTGGTCGGAACAGCCTTATCCGGAAAGGATCTGCTATCACGGGTAAAGGACTTACAGACGGACATTCTGCTATTGGACGTTTATCTGCCGGACATCGGTGAAGAGGAGCTGTTGCAGGAGATCCGGGCCGCACGACAGGACCTGAAGATCATTTATCTTACCTTATTACGTGGCACGCGCTATATTCACAAGCTGACCCGTCACAATATACAGGGATATGTATTGAAGAACGCTTCACTGGATGAGCTGGTGACGGCCTTGCGCTCGGTGTACGAGGGCGGCAGCTACTTTAGTAAGGACATCAATATCGGCGACAGGGATGAAGATTTTCGCAATACCATCACCATCGAGGACAAACAAATAGACGAAATACTCTCCCGACGCGAGCTGGAGGTCCTCAAGCTCATCTGCAGGGAATACAGCAATGCGGAAATTGCCGATAAGCTTTTTCTTAGTGTCAGCACGGTAGAGACCCACCGCAAGAACCTGATTGCCAAGCTGGGGGTAAATAACACGGTGGGTCTTGTAAAGTTCGCACTCCGCAATAAGCTCATCGATTAAGCTCCGAAAAACGGGTTTGTGGAAAATGTAACCTGTTTTCCGGAAAAGGAATAATGTCTGTCCTTCGGACGACCGCATTCTGCGGTCAAGGATTTCACGTATCCGGCAAAGATGATTACCTTGGGGTAACGAACAATCTACTGTGAAGAGGTTATTATACCTGATCTTACTTACAGTCCCCTATTCAAAGCTGTCCGCGCAGGTGGATACGGCCGGCATTCTTATAGCGTATCAGAAGGGAATGAATTTTACGGAGGCGCAGGCTGACTCCATCAGCTACTATGCCGACTTTATCGATCGCGCCATCGCGAAAGTGGACTATCCCAAGGCAAGGGTGCTGGCCTTGCGTCTGCATGGATTTTATTATGAGAACAAGGCGGATTACAAGCGGGCCATCGATTATTACCTGCAAACCCTGGATCAGGCAAGGAAGATAGGGGACATCGATCATGAGATCAATGCATTGACGGACCTTACCGTCATGTATACGGAAATGAAGCAGCCCCAGAAGGCAAAGGAAGTGTACCTGGAATGTGTTGCCCTGAACAAGCAAAGGGGCGGAAACGCCCGCAGTCTGGTCACTGCGTATATCAACCTGGCGCCCCTCTATAATCATCTGGGGCTTTATGACAGCGCCCTTTATTTTCTGCAGGAAGGGCTGCGTATCGGCAAACCATTGGAGGAAAGGGGGTTGGAGGATCTTTCCAATCTGTATAACAATCTTGGCCAGACCTATTATTACCTGAAGAAATACGACAAGTCAATCGAATATTTTGCGGGCAATTACAGACGCCATCTGTCCAAAGAGGGTTTGAATGCCAAATGGACCTTATGGTTCGATGTGCTCAACCTGGCGGATTCCTACACGCAAAAAGGGCAGCTCGACTCTGCCTCCAAATATGCGACGATGGCCATGAGCCTGGCCAATGAGCTCAATTCCAAAAGTAAGCAGTCGGACACCTACCAGATCCTGTCCAAGCTGGCCCAGCGAAAGGGTGATTACAAGAAGGCATATGAGTATCAATCCAAATGGTATGAGCTTGACACGGCCATCGTCAATGGAGAGGCCTACAAGGCCATCGCCGAGCTGGAAGAAAAGTATGAGGCCCGGCAGCGTGAGAATGAGATGCTGCTCCTTCAGGGAGAAATATCCCAGCAGAAATTTCACACACGTATCATGCTGATCGCCAGCGCCAGCCTGCTGATCGTCGCCATCGTAGCCGCCATGGCCTTTATCCTCAAAAGAAGGGTCAACCGGAAATTGCAGGCTACCAATGACCTGGTCATCCGGCAGAACGAACGTCTTTCGGAACTGAACTATGAAAAGAACTCCCTGATCAGCATTGTGTCCCATGACCTCAGCACGCCTTTTGCCAGCATCGGGATGTGGACGCAGCTGATGCAATCGGATATAAGCAATCTTACCATCGAGCAGAAGAAAGCCCTCAGCCGCATAGAACAGGCCACTGCGTATGGGGAAAAGCTGATCCGTCATATCCTCGACGTGGAGAAAGTACAGACCAACCAGCATAAGCTACAGCTGGAGAACCTGGACCTGCGTATTTTTTCCGAAAGCATTATCGATACTTTCCAGCCTGCGGCTGACAAGAAAAATATCCGGCTGCGACTCGAATGTCCGGAGAAAAGCCTTTATTTTCTCAGCGACCGGCAGCTGCTGACCCGTATGGCGGAAAACCTTCTATCGAATGCCATCAAATACACCGGGCAGGGAAAAAATGTCTGGATGAGCGTCAGCGAAGAGAAGGACGCCATCAGCATCAAAGTGAGGGATGAGGGGGTGGGTATTGAAAAGGACGAGCTGCCGCATCTTTTTTCCAAGTACAGTAAGATCTCATCCGAGCCTACGAATGGCGAGCCTTCCACCGGACTGGGTCTTTCCATCGTCAAGCGTATCTGCGAAGAGCTCAATGGGAAGATATCCTGTGAGAGCAGCCCGGGAGAGGGGTCCATTTTTACCGTGGTGCTAAAAAAATGACGGGCCCTGACGGATGGCGGCCCTGTATAAATGCGTCTATTACCATCTGATTAACATCTTTTAATCCTTAAAATTTGCCCGGGGGGCGCTACTGAGGTAAATTTGAAACCTCGTAGCAAAAAATTGCGCATTCATTGTCATGCATCGATCTTTCTATTTTGTCCTGTTATGCTTACCGGTGATACTGATGAGCCTGGAACCTGGCAGGGGGAGTCTCGCCGGCAGGGTTGTCGATAAGAATGGCGCTCCGCTGATAGGGGCGTCAGTTTATATTCCCGATCTGAAGCTGGGTGTTATTACCGACACATCAGGCTATTATAAATTCAATACCCTTCCATCCGGCAGATATCTCATCGAAGTACATTCCATCGGCTTTAAGACCTTTACAAAGACTGTCACTATTTCTGGGCCCGTCTCGCAGGATTTTTCGCTTTCGGATGAATATGTGGAGGAAAGCCCGGTGGTCGTCACCGGATTGTCCAAGGCCACGCAGATCAAGCGAAATCCTGTACCTATCGTGGCTATCAACCATGATTATCTCGAGTCCAATCTTAGCACAAATGCCATTGACGCCATTGCAAAGATCCCCGGCATCCGGGCTGTGACAACGGGTCCGAATGTCAGCAAGCCTTTTATCCGTGGCCTGGGGTATAACAGGATACTCACCCTGTATGATGGCATACGACAAGAAGGGCAGCAATGGGGTGATGAGCATGGCGTCGAGGTAGACCAGTATGGCGTGGAAAGAGTGGAAGTGATCAAGGGGCCGGCCAGCCTGAGCTTTGGCTCCGATGCGCTTGCCGGGGTTGTCAATCTTATCCCTACGCAACCTGTTCCGGAAGGGAAAACACAGGGAAATATCACGCTGGATTATCAATCCAACAATAAGTATTTCGGAGGCTCGGCTTATCTGGGGGGTACGAAGGACGGTATGGAATGGATGGGCCGTATCTCGCACAAACAGGCGGTGGATTATAAGGATAAGATAGACGGGAGGGTATTCGGCACCGCCTTTAACGAGACGGATGCCAGCGCTTCGCTGGGGCTGCATCGCAAATGGGGATATTCCCACCTGGATTTTGTACTCTATGACGACCTGCAGGAGATACCCGATGGCAGCCGTGACAGCGCCACACGAAGGTTCACCCGGCAGATATACGATGGAGACGCCGATACTGTCCGGCAGATCGTCAGCAATGCGGACCTCAACAGCTATCATATCGAGAAACTGCATCAGCATGTGCAGCATTACCGGATCTATTCCGGCAACAGCTTTACATTGGGGGAATATGGCCGGCTGCAGGTGAACCTGGGCTTTCAGCGCAGCCTTCGCCGGGAATTCAGCCATCCTGTCGCCTACACCACTCCGGGTCTTTTTCTGCAGCTGAACAGCTATACGTACGACATCAAATATTTTGTCCCTGAGCTCAACGACTGGAACCTGACGGTAGGGTTCAACGGCATGTATCAAAATAACAACAGTACGGATGGAACGGAGTTTGTCATCCCATCCTATCATCAATTGGATATGGGGCCTTTTGTGCTGGCGAAAAGAACTTTCGATAAGCTGGATGTTGCAGGCGGGGTACGTTTTGATACGCGCAGATTCGACAATGCGGCCCTATATACTACCGTGAACCCGTCCACAGGCTTTGACAAGCCTGTATCCGGGGCGGATACGGCGGGTGCGGATCTCCAATTTCCCGATTATAAAAAGACGTTTACGGGATGGTCCGGCAGCCTGGGCGCCACCTATAACTTTACGGAGCAGTTTGCCATCAAGGCGAATATAGCGCGTGGCTTCCGCGCTCCCAATATCGCCGAGATATCCGCCAATGGCGTGCATCCAGGCACCAATATCTACCAGCTGGGCAATCCGGATTTCAAGCCGGAGTTCAGCTTACAAGAAGATCTTGGCTTCGTGTATTCATCAAAGTATGTTGTCGCGACATTGGATCTCTTTAATAATTTTATCTCGAACTACATCTATAATCAGAAGCTGGAAAGGGCCGACGGTACGGACTCGACGGATGCAACGGGTAAGAACACTTATTTTCAGTTCGCAGCGTCACGCGCGCAATTGTATGGAGGAGAGGTCAGCGTGGATATACACCCTGTCAAGGCGTTGCATTTCGAGAACAGCCTTTCCATCGTGTATGGCAACAACAAGGGGGTAAAAGGGAAAGCGTTGAATGACAGCGCCCGGTATTTACCTTTTATTCCGCCCACCCATGGTATTTCCGAGCTGCGATATGAATTTCATTCCAGGCAGGCCCGTTTGTCGCATGCATTTGTCAAGGTGCAGCTGGAGTACTATGCGGCGCAGAACAGAGCTTTTCTGGCATACAATACCGAGACGCCCACGGCGGGTTATACACTCTTCAATGCGGGAGTGGGGGGCAGCTTTACCAACAAGAAAGGGCGGACGGTGCTGAGCCTTTATCTCAATGCGGACAATCTTTTCAATACGGCCTACTATGATCACCTCTCCCGGTTGAAATATTTTTTGTTCTCCCCCACCGATACCAATCCCACGCATGGTATTTACAATATGGGGCGTAATATCAGCTTGAAAGTGAGTATTCCGCTGGATTTCAGCGCGTCATCGGGATCGTCTACGGCAGCAGAATAATGTCCGAAAAACGAGCCTCCGGTGCGTTCTGGAAAGGCCACGCGGGGGAATGTCCTAAGGACAGGCGGACGTGGATAAAATAATATTGTATTTTCGGCGTTATTTATTTACTAACCCGATGTCATAAACAGAAAGCCATTCACCGGAGGGTGGGTGGCTTTTCTACCTTTTAATTGCTCCCGCCTGGATCCTTGTAATATTCGTCCGTCTTGTAGTCGAAAGTCTTTACGGCTGTATTCTTATAATTGGGATCGTACCTGACAAAAAAATAGAGATAGATCACACGGCTGAGCCGCATCAGCCATGGCTGAAGAAAGATGAGCAAAGCGGCATTCAGACCCATCCACCAGAAAAATCGGGAGTCTTCCGTAGAGAGGCCTACCAATACCCACCAGGCGATGAAGGTGGCTACGGACAATGCGAATGACAACGCATAGGATACATAACCTGTGCCGTACCAGAAGCCTACTTCCAGCTCGAAGGGCTGCCCGCATTCCGAACATCTCTGCGGCATCTTCAGCGTTTGTCGTAAATTCCATGGATTGGGCTGTGTGAACATATGGCCCTTGCGGCAACGAGGGCATTTCATGGTAAGCATGCTCCAGAGATAATTGGGTTTGTCTTGTATTGGCATGGGGGCAAAGGTACCGGTTTTTAGGGTCTAATCATTTGCAGGATGCCAAAGGCGATACAACTTACTGTATTTTAGAAAAGTAAGGTGGCCAATATGGACGGCGATGACAAAGCCATTGAATCCGTCCAGGAAGCCCGCCCGGAGAAAGTAGCTGGTAAAGAAAGCCCAGAAGGGATTGAAGGCGAGCTTGAACCAGGTGGCTTTTTTCCCTTTCCGGAACAGCAGCTGCGATGACAGCCGGCTGTATTTATTGTTCTTATCTACATGGTCGTCGTAGCTGGTATAGGTATAATGAAGGAGATCGCCGGCGAGCAGACCGATACGGGCGTCTTTATCCGGCACCAGCGATTCATGAACAATGTCCAGGCTCCATGAAGTTTTTTTCTTATTGGCCAAACGCAGCTTTCTATCGGGATACCAGCTGCCATGGCGGATCCACTGTCCCAGATAATTGTTCAGCCTGTTCATCAGATACCCATCTTGTGGAAATCCCCTGAGCTTTTCCTGGCGGATGCTGCTGCATAGCTGCTCGCTCAGCGCCTCGTCCGCATCGAGAAAGAGAATATGATCGTAGGAAGCAAGCGCGGCTGCTGCATTTTTTTGTGCCCCGTATCCTGAAAAGGCGAGCTGGCGAAAGATGCCTCCCAGATCCTGAACAATGACCGCCGTCCTGTCCGTGGAAAAAGAATCCAATACAACCACCTCGTCGGCAATGGGCATCACCGACTGTATACATCGTGTAATATTTTTCTCCTCGTTATAAGTTATAATTACGACGGATAGGGGTGTCATTTAACGGTCGGTTAGTGAATATCATGAGGCTTTCAGTTTATCATATTTCCTTTCCCCAATCTGCTGTCTCCACATGGCATAATAAAGACCCTTCTCCTCCAATAATTCCACATGCGCTCCTGTCTCTACTACTTCACCTTTTTCCAGCACATAGATACGGTCAGCATGCATGATGGTGGACAAACGATGTGCGATGAGGATTGTTATCTGGTCGCCCCTGGAAGATACTTCCCGGATGGTGCGGGTAATGTCTTCTTCGGTGAGGGAATCGAGGGCGGATGTAGCTTCGTCGAAGATGAGCAGCTTTGGTCTTCTCAACAGAGCACGGGCGATGGATAAGCGTTGCTTCTCTCCGCCGGATAATTTTAGACCTCCCTCCCCGATCATGGTATCGATGCCTTTTTCGGCGCGTGAGAGGAGGTTCATGCAGCTGGCTTTTTCCAGGGCTTCCATCAGGTCATCCTCTGTGGCATTGGGGCTGACAAAGAGCAGGTTTTCTTTAATAGTTCCGGCAAACAGCTGGGTATCCTGTGTGACAAACCCTATTTGCTTACGGAGATCGTCGAAGTCGATGGAATTTTCATCCATACCGTTATAGAGGATATTCCCTTCTTTGGGGCGATAGAGGCCTACGAGCAGCTTCATGAGGGTGCTTTTACCGCTACCTGAAGGTCCAACGAAGGCGAGGGTCTCACCCACCCTTGCTTCGAAGCTGATGTGATCGATGGCGTTGTGATGGGCTGTCTGGTGCCGGAAAACGACATCCCGGAAGGCGAGGGTCTTTATGGGCCCCAGGTGGCGGGGCTCTGCGGGGGGCAGCTCAGGCCTTTTTTTCATCAGGTTGTCAAAATTGATCAGGGAAGCTTCTGCTTCGCGGTAGGTGATAATAATATTGCCCAGCTCCTGTAGGGGACCAAAAATAAAAAATGAGTAGAAGAGCATGGTGGTTATTTCACCCAGGGTCAACCTGCCTTTGAAGACCAGCCAAAGGAGCACGAACATGATACACTGACGAAGGAAGTTGACAAAAGTACCTTGTACGAAGTTCAGGGAACGAATGCTTTTTACTTTTCGCAATTCGAGCCCCAGTATCTTGAATGTATTATTATTCAGCCTTGTGACCTCTTGTTCCTTTAGGCCCAGACTTTTTACCAGCTCGATATTGCGCAGCGATTCGGTAGTGCTGCCTGCCAGGGCATTGGTCTCCGACACAATGGTTTTTTGGATCTTTTTGATCTTCCGGCTGAGGAAGCTGGTCAGCAGGGAAAGAAGGATCATACCGAGCACGTACATGGGCATGATCACCCAATGGAGCGTGAATGCGTATATAGATACGAAGATGACGCCGACGATGATGCCGAAGAGGACATTGATAAAGGAGATGATAAACTTTTCCGTATCTGCCCGGACCTTTGTCAGGATAGAAAGCGTTTCACCACTGCGCTGGTCCTCGAATTCGCTGAATGGCAGGGCCATGGAATGACGAAGGCCGTCTGTAAAGATGGTAGCGCCGAACTTCTGGACGATGATCTGGCCAAAATAGTCCTGAAAGGCTTTGGCAATACGGGAGACCATGGCTACGCCTATGAGGATGCTCAGATAGATGAATACGTCGTGGATAAACTCTCCCTGGGTGCGGTCGGCTGTTTTATGAAAGACCTTGCTATGTGTCAGGGGGTCGATAGTAAAAATACCCTTTTCCCTTGGGTGGGCGGCGAGATTATCCAGGCCCAGCTTACCAAAAAAATAGGGGTCCAGCATGGAGAATACCTGGTTGATGGTGGCCAGAAAAAGAGCCAGCAATACTACCCACCGATAGGGCTTGAGATAGGAAAGCAGAATTTTCATATAATTACCTGAAAGATATTTATAATTATAATAATAAAAATAAAGGTACGATTCCAGGGATACTAACAGCCTATTGCCCATATGGTTTAGATACTTACCTTTACATCGAATGAAAGCGCTCCTTTTACTGGATTTTACCGGGAAAGTATTTTCGAAAAAAGAGAAAATATTATATTGGCTGCTTTCCGCCTTTTTCGTCTCCCTGTTCCTTCCTGAGATGCCTGTGGTCAATAATACGCTGATCATCGCGATCGTCCTGGATTGCTGTTTTTTCAACAGCTGGGCAGAAAAGGCGCGGCTCTTACGCAGAAGAAAGGAGATCCTTTTCATGATCCTTTTTTATCTGCTGCATGTGATCAGCGCCCTGCTGTCTGTCAATAAGGACGAGGCCATGGTCCTGCTGGTGAGGCGGCTGCCGCTGCTGGTATTTCCCCTGTGCATCGGGCTGGTATACATCCGGGAAGAGCTGAAGGACAGGATATTGCTATCCTACTGCTTCTTCACTACCGCCGCGGCCGTCGTCTGCATGTTATATGCCTACTACCAGTTCAGAGAGTTCAATGACCCAGGGTATCTTTTTTCCGACAATCTTACCAGGGCCATTGGAAGGGAGTCGGTGTACATTGGTATGGTAGTGAACCTGGCCTTGTTCACCTATGTCTATCTTCTTCAAAAGCAGTCCTTTGCGATTGAATATAAGGGGCTGGTCTTTCTCAGCATAGCCTTTCTGCTCGTATTTCACTACATGCTGGCCAGCCATATCGCCATCATTACGCTCTATTCCGGCTTTCTGGTCTTTGCCGCCTGGGCGGGGATAAAGAAGAAACAGTACCTGAAAGGGAGCATACTGGTGGTGCTCCTGCTGGTAGCGAGTTTTCTCCTGATCCGGTTCTTCCCCCGAACCCTGGAAAGCTTTGAGGAGCTGAGCCGCACGAATTATGTCTACAGCAATCCTGGTACGGCGCGCCATGCGGCTACATCGCCGGGAGGGTGGAATGGCACCAATATACGGCTGGCTGTATGGAAATGCGGCTGGCAGCTGGCGAGGGGACACTGGGTAATGGGAGTGCCCCTGGGAGACAAACAGGACAAGCTGGTAGAGGTGTATAAGCAAAAGCAATTCTACTATGCCGTCGAGAGCAGAAGGAATATGCACAATACCTACCTGGATGTGCTGGTCAATATGGGTATTATCGGACTGGCCGTCTTTTTACTGGGCTATATCTTTTATCCATTGCTTGCCTGCTACAAAGCAAGGGACGGGCTGGGGATATTTGTCATCTTATCCTTTGCCATCGCCATGATCCCCGAGACCTGGCTGGACCGCAGCGTCGGCTGTATCATGCTGGGATTTTTCTTTAGCCTGGTGAGCGCCTGGAGGAATTGAATTACTGAATGTTAAGGTTTTTTTGACAAATCGAATGCAACGGTCTGAATCTCTTTGCTTGTCAGTAGTTCATAATTCCGGATGCCTGTAAAAATATATAATACAAAGTTCCGTTTATACCTACATTTGCGGCGGAATTGCTAAAATCTATAAGATGTCTGAAACAAGATCTTACCCGGATCCAGTCTCCTCCATAAGTTTCACTGAATTGCTGGGCGTCTTTTTCAGAGGCTTTCTAAAAGCTCTTCAAGGAACAATTCACTTCCTCTTCCGAAATAAAATACTGATAATCTGCTTTTTAGGTATAGGCATCCTGGTGGGTGTCGGGAAATACAAGATCTCTCCTGTATACTACAAGGTAGATATGCTGGTAAGGCATACAGAGATGACGACCCAAACATATGGCAAAATGATCTCAAGTCTCAATGCGTTGGTAGAGACAGGCTCTTGTCATACGCTGACCCGTCTGCTTAGGGTGGATTCTTCCGTTGCGACGCAAATAAGGTCCATTTCGGCAAAGGGACTGGATGGAAGTGATCCTCTGAAAGATACGTCGAAGGTAGAGGACAGGAGCTTTATCATCGAGACGACGGTCCGGCATGCAGAGATCGCTTATACGGTGCAGGATGCCTTGTTGAAGTATTTCAATGACAACCCTTATATCGCCAAGCTGAAGCAGGACCAGTCGCAGCTGTACATGAAGAAACTGGAGCTTATGGATGGCGAGATGCGAAGGATAGACAGTCTCACTGAGGCATACACCCGATCGTTATCGGCGTCAAAGGGAGCGGGTAACTTTTACAATAATGCGTTCAATTCGGCGGAGCTGCTCAAGGAGTTTGAAAGCTATGCGGATAACAGACAGAATCTTGAAGGATGGCTGCTCGAGAAGAGGCAGGCTCTTTTGCTTATAGATGGCGTAAAACCTTCCGCTGCACCTGCCTCGCCCAATCTTTTCTCTGTGCTGTTGCTGTACGTAGCAATATTCCTGGTGGCGGGCTGTTTGTTGGCGGGTATACTGGAACTGAGAAAAAAAACCTTATGATATGAAGATCGCATTGGTCCATGACTGGCTGGATAAATATGGGGGTGCGGAAAGGGTCATCACGGCTATCACCGAGAAGCTCGAATTCGACTTTTATTATGCTTATGTCAACCGGATGGACCCGGGAACGCAAAAGCTTACGTTCGGCAATAAGGAAGTGGGTGTTATTGAATCTTCCTTCCTCAAGCCTTTCAAGTCTCATTTTCGTCTGTTCATGCCTTTTTTCCCACTGGCTACGCGTATGTTCAACAGACAGACGTCGCGGAATAAGGTGGATGCCGTCATCAGCTCTTCCTGGGCCTTATCGAAGAGCTACCGGATAGGGGATGAAATTCATATCTCCTATTTCCAGGCGAGGAACTTCAAATATATATGGGATGAGTCACATCTCTATTTTTCAGGCTACCGCAAGCTCTTTTCCTTTTTGAAATGGCCGTTGCGGCTGTATGACATCCGGAGCGCGCAAAACCCTCAATATATCATTGCCAACTCGGAATATGTGCGGGACTGGATCAAGAAAAAATACAACCGCGATGCCCATGTGATCTATCCGCCTGTAGAGGTAGATTCGTTCACCATCTCCGACATAAAGGACGATTATTATGTCACGGTGGGACGGCTGGAGCCCTACAAGCGTTTTGACCTCATCGTGGATGCTTTCAACAGGAGTAGAAAGAAACTGATCATCGTAGGGGATGGCAGTCAATTGAAGTCATTGAAAGCGCAGGCAGGAGAGAACATTGTTTTTACAGGATTCAAAAGCAAGCAGGAGATCAACCACCTGCTCAATCGGGCGAAGGCCTTCGTATATGCGGGCGTGGAAGATTTCGGGATTGCCATTGTGGAAGCGCTTGCCTGCGGCACGCCTGTGATAGCATACTCCGGCGGGGCATCCCCGGAGATCGTGGGCGGCGGATATGAGAATGGCGTGCTCTATGACGAACAGACCCCCGAAGCGCTGGAAGGGGCTTTGGAGCAATTCGAAGAAAGAGCTGTTCCTTTTTCGCCTGACAAAGTACGCGCTTCCAGTCTTCGCTTCTCCACCCAGCGCTTTCAAACAGAATTCGTTGACTATGTCGAGGGTGTGCTTAAATCTTCCCGTCATTAGACCGTCAGTAAGGACTGGGTTTCCCCGGCGTGCCGCATTTCTATCTTTTTTACTGGTAGTTTTTATTCATTTCACCGGCATGGGAAGTCAGGGAGATACAGTGGGTCATCCTGGTGCATTTGCCTGGGGGGCGAATGGCCATCCCATCAACCAGGAAGCTTACTGGGGTAATATGGAAGCGCAGATGGAGGTTATGAAGTCCATTGGACTTCGTTATTACCGGGTGGATATGCCTTATAGCAAGGACGGAGTCCTGGATAGCGTGTCAGCGGGCCGGCTGGACCGTCTGCGTGAGCTGGCAGTCAGGAATGGCATAACCATCGTGCCTATTATTTTCCTCCCCGGACCCATGCTATACGAGATGGACGCTGAGACGGCCTATAAAAGCGGGTTCGCTGCGGGCAGCGGGTTTGTACATCGTTACAAGGATCTTTTTCATTATTACGAGATGGGCAATGAAAATGACGCCGACGTCATTAAGCCACCGGCGGGGGATGGATCGGACACCGCACAATATGATATGGCCAGGGTCAGGATATTGTGCAGTGCTTTGAAGGGTATGTCGGACGGCATCCGACAGGAAGATGCGAAGGCCAGCATTATCATAAGCAATGCCGGCTGGATGCATTATGCCTATTTTCAGCTGCTGGAACAGGAGGGGGTAAGATTCGACATCATCGGGTACCACTGGTATGAGGATGTGCGGCATTTAGGCGCGGCGCTGGATGCGCTGAACAGGTATTTCCCGGCAAAACCGGTATGGTTCACGGAGATCAATGCCCGCAATAATGGCGCAGGATATTCTTACCATCATCAGATGGCGCGTGTGAGGAGGTATCTCAAAATGATCCACCGCCGGGGAAAGACTGTCACGGCGGTCTTTATATACGAGCTTTTTGACCAGCCGGCGAATTTGTCGTCGAGGGAGAAGAGTTATGGGCTTGTGTCATGGGAAGAGCCATATAAAACTTATACTTTTAAGCCGCTGGCTGCGTTCATCCGGTCATGGATACGGAGTCGATCGATGCCTGTTGTGAGCAACAGACAGGAAAAGAAGTAATAGAATACGATACCTGCCTGCCGGGAGAGAATATTTTCTGTGAGAAAGCAGATGGTTATCAGCAGGAGGAAGAACAGAAAAGTATAGTCTTTCCAATGAATGCTCAACCGATACTGCCAGACTATGGAGGCGAGGAAAAGCAATAGCGAAAGGATTCCGCCGAGCAGCCAGAAATTGAGGTATTGATCGTGCGTATTGTAAAATGTTTTTTTGTATACATCTGTCGGGAACTGAGCATAGCATTCTGACAGCATCTGCCGGTCGCTGCCAACTCCGATGCCTGCGAGGGGATGTTCCCGGATGAGTTCCCAGGTGCATTTATAAATACCTACCCGGATATTGGTGGAATTATGGTATACGCCTACGGGCGTGTTCAGGGGGGTGTTCCGGACCTCTTCGATCCTGGACCAGATGGAAGGTGTCAAACGAATAATGGCCAGGAAACAAACCGTCAGCCCCAGCAGCACCGACCACCGGATGGCAAGCCGTCCGATCTGAAGAAAGCAAATGATCAGGGTTCCTATTACCAGCGCAATGATCGGGCTTCTGGCGGCCAGCAGGAAAAGCAATAATCCCTGCAAGGGGATACTCAGCGCATATATGATCCTTTTTAAAGGGGCGGTCTTTTTCAGGACCCGGATGGCGGCGATGAATTGTGAAAAGACCAGATATATGGACAGGTAGTCCGCATGCTTGTCGGTGAGATCTTCGGCTGTCTGTCGAAGGATCAGGTTGAAGCTATCGGCGCGGGCAAACTGGCTAAACAGGTCCAGGCGCCAATATTGGAAGAATACCCATAGGGTCATAAGGACAGTAGCCAGCCAGAAAAAGCTAAGTGTTTTTTGCAGTACGCATGCGCTGTCCTTAAACACCGGCGTAAATATAAAAAAGCATAAGGGGAACAGGATCATGGACAGTTCCCTTACCAAAAAATCTCCCCCTTCCTTTTTGTCGATGCTGTAGAGAAGGCTTATTGTCAAAAGAACAAAGTTCCCGCCCATTAAAAAGAACGCCCGGGGAGCACTGCGCCTTTCTGTGATCTCCATCTGTCGCCGGCGGATGAAAAAAGACAGGACGACCAGGGCCGCCCAGACCATCATGCAAATGCTATTGATGGCATTGGGTACAATGGGCAGCAAGGCAATGCTGCAGGTGCTCCAGGTCAGCCAGACGGAGATATCGGGTAATCTTTTGGTCATTGTAAAGGTGGTGCTTGATGGAGGTGTTTTTTGGTAGTGATCCTGTCTGCTGCAACTAATCCCATAAACGACCACAGATAGATCATGATGAAGGAGGGGTAGGCGATAAAGCATATCAACAGGCAGACCATTGCAGGGGATAATGCTTTGGTAGTGTCGTGCACGGACCAAATGAGTAGAAGTCCCAGCAGCAGCAGGAATAAGACCAGCGCGATGCCTCCGCTCTCCGCCCAGATCTCCATGTAGATGTTGTTAGGAATTACCCGGACACCCTTCCTGATAAGGGTTTTGACGAAGATGGGGTCGAATCCGCTGGCATCCATATAGCGGTCGTAATGGCGGGAGTAGTTGGCCAAGCCAACGCCCAGCAGCGGGTTAGCCGCGCCCATATGCCATGCGTCGCGGATGCCGAAAAGCCGGTCGGCCTTGGAATAGGCCGAGACATCCTCTACTTTTTTTGTATCGGCGAAGAGCTTGTCATGAACATAGGCCCTGAACAACGATGTGCGGGTGAAAAGAAAAAACATCAGACCAAGAGCCGCAAAGCCTGGAATAATATATGACAAATATTTCGGCTGGAAAATAATGCGTTGAAAGAACAAGAGCAGGAAAATGAGCACGGACAGGATGCTAAGCGTAGAAAAGGTGGAAATGGTCGCCAGCAGCAGGAAAAAGCCCGTCCTGTTCTTTTTAATGTAAAAACTCATGGCAGCGGACAGGACCAGATAAAGGCCCAACATATTGCCTTCGAGAAAAGTTCCGCAACGGATGACCTCGCGGCCCATGATCCCGATGGTCTGTGGCGGCCGCACCATTCCGGGCAGCAAGATCACCGGCCATCGCAGGAAGCTGAAGATAGCCAGATAGCAGGAATAGGCGGCGGAGAACAGCGCTCCGTAAAGCCAGGCTTTGATATATCTTTTTCTGTCCGATAAGAATATATCTATGGAGATAAAGAAAGCCATCAGGGCCAAAAGAAAATATACATATCTCGATACGCTGTCGCCACTATAGCCAAATCTTGTTTCAAACTCCCGCAGGGGATAAGGGAATTGCCGGAATAAATTATAAAATTCGGAGATCGTAACCACTATGAAAAGCGATGCCAGCAGCCATATAAGTTGACGGGGCATGGGTACTCTCTTATTGAACAGCAGGTAAAGGAAGCTCAGCATGAAAAGGGCCAGCTCCGAAAATTTCAGCGGGAAACCTATTTTAAAGGTCAGCGCCTGTGTAAAAGGCATGCAGAAAAAAAAGATGCAATAAAGCAGATCTCTTAATTTTCCGAGCATTTCCCACCAGCGCTGGCGAATATCTTGCATAGCTATGACTTGTGTTTTGACGTCTTTTCTTTTTCCAGTATCCTGTTATAGATGGCGAGCGTTTCCCCTATATAATCATCCAGCAGAAAAGGGTTCTTCCAGTAATTGTCATAAGCGTATCTACTCATTTGTGCTGCTTTACCGGGGATTTCGACCAGGGCTTTTATCTTTTCTGTGAGGTCACCCGTGTCCCCTCCCCTAAAAGTAAAGCCATTTTGCTGGTCTACAAACTCACTGGCGGCGCAATGGTCGGAGACGATGACGGGAAGCCCCACGGACAGCGCTTCCAGGACAATGAGTCCCTGGGTTTCATACCAGACGGAAGGGAAGATCAGGGCTTTTGCTTCCAGCATTTCCTGGAACAGCTCCTGTGAGGAAAGCCATCCTCTAAATTCGACTTCGGGATATTGTTCCTGCAAGGATGCTTTCAATGGCCCCTCTCCGATGACGACAAGTTGTACGCCTGCCGCCCTGGCCGCCTCACAAGCCAGCGCAGCGCCTTTCTCGGTGGAGATCCTGCCGGCAAAAAGCATTTTGTCACCAGTTGCCTGGTTCCTGGGTCGTCCGGGCAGGGTAAAGGTGACTGGGTTATTAAGAAGGAATATTTCCGCCTGTGCCGGCAGATAAGGCCGTAGGATATTTTCACTGAATTTCGTCACGGAGATGTAGTACCGGATACCAGAGGGGATGGAGCCTGCATAGCGTTGAATGGCCTGTCGCGCTACCCTCCACAGCTTGTGGGCGAAATTCCGTACGTCGCAATTCGTGCAGATGCAGGCCAGGCTCATAGCTTTCAGCGTACAGACCTTAGCGGCAGGATAGTTGTAAAATCCGCCGTTGGGGCAGGCTATGAAGAAATCATGCAGGGTATATACCACGGGAATTCCTGAATGTGTGATGACTTTCCCAATGGAAGGGGAAAGAGCCTTGGTCCAGGCATGCAGATGAATTATAGTTTCTGCGGGATCGACTTTCTCAAGGATATTTCTCATCATGGCCGGCACTTTGCCGTTCCATAGTCCTAATTGCAGAGCATGGAGTCTGCTGGGGTGCCGGAGTATGTCCGTACCACCCGTGGAATAATTCTCCACGCGGGGCGAAAGGCCTGAGTCCACGGCCGGGTCTGCAGCGGCCGAAAAATAGATGACCCGTAATCCCTGCTCTGCCAAGACATTCGCGCAGGTAATGGCCATCTGCGAGATCCCCCCGTTGATATAGCCGAAATCATTGAGGATAATTACTGTTTTAACCTGTTGCACGATACCATTTGTTTTACTGATGGACTAATCGATCTTTGACCAAATTTTATCCTTACCTGTCAGGCCTCTGTAAGTGTCGGTGAGCCTGTTCAGGTTCTTTGCACCAATGATGCGGGATAGCGCATTGGCGAGATGCGCTTTTCCTACCTGGATGCGATGGCGGAAGCCGGGGGGCAGATGATTCAGCCGCCTTGCGAGGATGTTTTCTCTGGCAAGGGTCAACCTGGACCGGAGGTTGGCGCTGATACCACCGACACGCATGGCGGCCGTCACCTCGCCGGTGAAAAGAGCGCCGTTGCCTTTGACGAATGCACGCAGCAGGAATTCGTAGTCGCCGGTGATCCTGAACTGTTCATTGAAATTGCCATATTCTTCGAAAAGCGAGCGATGATGGAAGGCGCAGCAATGCGTTACGGTCATATACTGTAAGATTTTCTTCTTAGCCAATTCCCAGGGTTCGCCCCATATGGAAATGATACTGTTATCACTGCCGGCTGAAATGAGATTAACTTTTCCGTATACATAACGGATATTTTGGCGAAGGGCGGTGTCGAGATATTTCACCATATTTTCCAGCGCATGATCATTCCAGAGCCTGTCGTCGGCGCCTACGAAGGCGATCCATTCGCCCGTAGCCATTGCAAGTCCTTTATTCCAGGCGTGATAGATGCCTCTATCCGGCTCGCTGACCCAATACAATCGTTCATGATCATGATCGTATTTTTGGAGGATCTCCTGTGTGCCATCTGTCGATCCTCCGTCGATAATGATATGCTGCACGTCACCATAGGTTTGGGTCTGTATGCTGTCGATGCATTGTTCGATGTACTTCTTTCCATTATATACAGCGGTGATGATGCTCAGGCGGGGGGAATAGCTCATGCTCCTGTTTTTAAAAAGGTGAAGTCCATCTCATCCCTGGCGATGATCCTGAAACCATGACCCGTCAGTTTGTCCAGCGCCGACTGGATGCGTGCCATACCGCCATCCTTTTCAGGATGGAATTCCACGCAAAGGATGGTGATGTCTATCTTGTCCTCCAGGATGGTGTCCAGCACTTCGAACTCGGCTCCTTCTATGTCCAGCTTCAGGAGATCGAGGCGCCCGTGCCCCCGGGTCTGCATGATGTCCCTAAGCCGTTGGACCTTTGCTTCAAAGTAATGATCTGTGCTCTGCAGATTCGAGATAGAGTGGGATACATGGGTCTCGTTTTTTGGAGCAAAGAATTTTACCATATCCGTCCGGCTCCAGAGCCCGATGGGTATAAAATGAAGAAGGCGTGCCGAAGCGGGGTCGATGTCATAAGGTATTTTTGGGTAAACGTAAAAAGTCTTTTGTTCGTTCGTCGCCTTTATCAGCTCGTCGAAATGCTGTTGCGAGCGGGGGGTAGGGTCAAAAATCCACACGGGGCAGCCTATACGCCGGGCCAGGGTGGTGTCGAAGGAAATATCCACGCCGGCGCCCGCCAGGTAGCAAATGGAGTCTTTTTCAAGTAATGTGGTGGGAATAGTCCAGCCTCCATAGTCCGTGCCCAGCTTTTGCAGAGAATAGGGGGTGTGGTGGATCTTATACCGGAGGTCGGGTGCGATGAGGTGTTTGACATATTTTTTTAGCCTGTGTATCATATTTTGTTGACAGCGGTTGAGGTTAGAACGATGCTTTTGTACAGATCGAAATATTGTCTGGCCATTGTGTACATATCGAATTTGTGGCATGCAAGATCCCGGCCTTGTTGTGAAAAAGCGGCTCTTTTGCCGTCGTTGCGCAGGAGCTCGAGCGTATGTGCCGCGAATGCTTCGAGATCAAAGGGGGCAAGGATGATGCCATTGAGGTCGTGTTCGATGATCTCTTTATTGCCGCCGATGTCAAAGGTGACGGCGGGCACGCCACATGCGATGGACTCTATCAGGGAGTTGGGAAGGTTATCTGCCCGGGTGGGATATATAAAGACATCGGATGCGTTATAGCAATCGGCCATATTTTCTTCGCCCAGGACGAAGTTCTTATAATGGACTTCCAGATTACGGAAAGGGGTGGGATCGTCGAGCCTGCCTTCTCCGACAGCGAGGAAATTGATCTTTTCCGAATCGAGCCTGTCTATATGACGGAGGATACTCTCCAGGTCGGCGCCGCCTTTCCAGATGCTGCCGAGAAACCTGGCGCTAAACATGACGGTCTTCGCATGGGGGTCCAGTCCGAGCTTGCTGCGTGCTGCTCTTTTATTCCGGGGAGCAAATATATTTGTGTCGAGACCATTATATATACGGAGGACCTGTTTGCCTTCGAAGACGGGGCTTTGAAGGACGAGGTCCTGCAGCCAGCCGGATGGGCATACCACGGTGATGTTGGAGTCCCTGTAAACCGATCTCTTTTGTCGTAACAACCAGGCTCCGGCATTGATCCATATGGTGGGAGATATCTTTGTCAGGGCCTTGTCATTCCTCATGTGCTTCCATGACATATTGCCGAAGGTATGGGCGGAGTTGCCTGTGAAGCTCCACATATCATGGAGGGTCCAGACCAGTGGTGCGTGACGGGAGAGAGTCCTGATCAGCGGAGTAGGGAAAAAGGAGCCATGCGTATTGTGAAGATGGATGATATCGGGCCGAAAGTCGCGCACTTCTTCCAGAATGCGGCGGGAAGAAAAAGGGAAGGATTGATAGAGGAGTCCGGCCGTCTTGGTAAGCTTATCGATCGCTTTCTCTGCATAGGTCTGTCCGATAGAGGATAGTATCTGATGGGTATTTTCATCGTCGGAGGTCTTTATTTTTACTACGAGACGGTCTTCGATGGCAAAGTCCCGATGCAGGCTTTTCCTGAGCCGCTGTACGACTACTGCGGCCCCACCCTGGATATCCGTGGTATTGATGAATAATACACGCATCAGCTGGTAAAGAATTTTGAAAGATGGCTGGAGAATTCGGCCTTTTTCCAGTTGCGCACCAATATCCTGGGCACCTGCCAGGGGTCCGTCCAGCGGTGCACCTGTCCGTAAAAATTGCTGCCCGTCATCCGGAAGCCGGCCTCCCGGCATAGCTGAATGCTGTCCTGGTTATAATCTTTTTTGCCACCGAACGGATACGAGAAATGGACGATCTTATCCTGCAGGAGGTGTTCAAGGATGTCGCGGGATTGGAAGATCTCTTCGCGCTGCTGCTCTTTGGTCAGGGCCGATAAGGCGGGGTGACGGTGGGTATGGGCTCCTATGATGGCGGCGGGGCTCTGGTGCATACGGATCAATTCCTCCGAGGTCAGCATGCGGTGAGAGGGGCGGCCTGCGATGTCGAGACCAGCCCATTGCAGCAAATGGCTGACGGTCCTGTCACGGTCCGCGGGTACGAGGAATTTCAGCAGCGGATGGATGAGATGATAGGTATTTGTTCTTTCTTTTTTTGTGCCTGTGGGCCAGCGATATTGCCGTCCTTTTATTTCAATGTCCAGGGAGGGCGGCAGTGTGCCGGGCAGGAGGAGTATCCTTTCAAGCTCATCCCACCACAATTCCTGCGCGGTGTTCAGCAGGGAGGTGGTGATATAGAACAGCGCCTGGCTTTGCAGAGTTTCCAGGATCGGCAGGGCTTCCAGCCAATTGTCCGCATAGCCGTCGTCGAAAGTCATGATAACGGCCTTTTTGGGCATTTTTTTTCCCTTACAGACCAGGGTAGTGAACTCATCGATGGTCAGTAAAGCATAATTCGATCTCAGCCAGGCGACGTGGTCGTAAAAATTGTCCGGAGCCACCGCCAGCAGCTGAGGGTCCGATGGCAGCCGTGTCACGCGATGGTATAGCAGGACCACCGCCGGAGAATCTACCCGATTGAGCATGTATCGCTGTATGGCGGCGGCTGTTCTTCTTACCATGTTATGATCTATTTTTTAACAGGCCTGTCAATTGGGCGCAGATCCTTGACGCTGCCTTTCCGTCCCATAACGGAGGGATTGTCCCTTTTTTCACCTGACCATCCAGGATGGCCTGCATGGCCTGGTCGACCTTGCCGATATCGGTGCCGATGAGGTGATTGGTTCCCAGCTCTACTGTTACCGGTCGCTCGGTGTTGTTGCGAAGCGTTACACACTGAACGCCGAGGTAGGTGCTTTCTTCCTGTATGCCGCCGCTGTCGGTAAGGATAAGGGCCGCATGTTCCATAAGGGAGAGGAAGTCTGTGTAGCCGATGGGGTCACAAAGGAGGATATTGGGGGATATTTCCCCCGAGAGGCCGAATGTTTCCATCTTTGACCGGGTCCTGGGATGTACGGGGAAGACGATCTTGTGTTTTTCGGCGTACTTGTTCAAGATGTGTACGATCCTGGTGAGAGAATCTTTTTCGTCGACGTTACTTGGTCGGTGCAAGGTGGTGAGTATATAGCCTTCTGTCTTGAGGCCCATGGAACCCAGTATGGGTGAGGCCGCAATTTTCGCGGCATTGTTCACGAGGCTGTCGATCATGACATTGCCAACGAGAAAGATCTTATCCTTGGAGACCCCTTCCTTCAGGAGGTTGTCGACGCCGCTGCTCTCGCTAATGAACAGATAGTCGGAGATGGCGTCGGTGAGGATCCGGTTGATCTCTTCCGGCATGGCTCTGTCAAAGCTTCGCAGGCCGGACTCCACATGGGCTACTTTTATATTCATTTTTTTTGCGACGAGCGTGCACGCGATGGTAGAATTGACGTCTCCGACGACGATGACGAGATCGGGGGATTCCGCCATCAGTATCTTTTCGAATTCCACCATGATCGCCGCGGTCTGGACGGCATGCGATCCTCCTCCTACCCCCAAATAGAAATCGGGTTTAGGAAGCTCCAGCTCTTCAAAGAATATTTTTGACATCTTCTCATCATAGTGTTGGCCGGTGTGGCAGATGAGGTGATGGATGTCTTTTTCGTATTCTTTGAATACGCGGTGTATGGGAGCCACTTTCATAAAGTTGGGTCGAGCGCCGACGACAGAAATTATTTTTTTCATTTTTTTATGATGGTATAAAGGGTATGTAATCGTGGATCCTTTCGCGGGCGATCTTTTCCCAGGAGAAATGTTCTTGTACTTTACGGACGCCGATGGCGGACATATCGTTTCTTGTGCCGGGGTCTTGCAATTCCTTTAATGCCCGGGCGAGGTCGAGGTGATCGCCTTCCGTGTAAAGGAGGCCATTGCCGTTGACTCTCTCGATTACTTTTATCCGTCGGCTCAGGATCAAAGGCAGGCCGCACGCGGCGGCATCCAACTGGCTGGTGGATTCTTCTCTTGGCCATACGCCAACGTCGGCCGAACGGTAGTAGCGTGGGAGCTCGCGGGCGGGTACGAAAGGGCTTACCTGACATCCCTGCATAGATTGCAGGAAGCTGATATCCGCCTCGGGACCATTGCCTACGAACAGCGCCTTGAAAGGAAGCCCTTCTTTGTTCAATGCATCGACAGCTTTGGCCAGGCAGTGGGGATTCTTGTCCGATGTAAAGCGTCCTGTATAGATACACACGATGTCCCCCCGCTGGAACCCAAAGCTTTTCCGGACCTCTTCGCGTTCCTGTTGCTGTTGGGGTGTCGACGCGGGGGAATAGGTATCCGTGTCTACCCCCAGCGATTGAATCTTCAGCTTAGCGGCCGGGACATGATAGTGAGATGATGCGATCTCGGCAACGTCTTCCGCGATGGCATAGCAGATATGGGAGGTGGCGTTGATCAGACGAAGCTGTGGATGAAAGCCATTCCTCCAATTCTTTATATATTCTTTCCAGGTCTTTTTACCCGACGGCCGGAACACCGAGGCGTGGATATGGCATTCGGTGAAATAGGGGCGGTGATTATCCCGGGCATAGCGGGCTGTGTCATAGCTGCAGTCCAGCTGTATTTCAAGGGATTGGAGAACGTCGGGCTGCAAGTGCTGCAAGTAGTCATAGAGCCCTTTTATACCGGGGCCTTCGTATTGTTTTTTTGTTTCATAGTATGGCAGGCGATGAAGGGTATAGCCATCGATGTGCTGTACGCCCGTCTCTTTGAATTTGGGTCCCAGAAAGGATTGATAGGTCTTTTCGTAATTGGGGGAATAGTAATTGATCTGAGCGGTAGAGGTAACCAGATGTACGTCATGACCCTGTCCTGCCAACGCCTTTGGGAGCATGTTCTCCGTATAGCCCATTCCTTCGGAGTACCATGGGCTGATGCAAATAATTCTCATCGGGATGGAGTTTTAGTTGAAAGATCCGTTCGCAGCATCAGGAACGTGGTGTCGGAATGGTGACGGAGATATGGTATGGGGCCGCCGAAGTTACGTATTTGCCATTGCTCCGGATGGAAGGAGAAGGGGGCCAGGTAGTATTTGCGTTCGGAGTTGTCGACGATGAGATATCCTCCCTTTTTCAGCCTGGCCTGTGCATGTTTGATACAGGAGGGTCTGGCCCTTCCATCCACCACGATGATGTCGAAGCTGCCGTCCGGGTACTCTTCGAGTGTCTTTACATAGGCTTCGAAATGCTGACCTGTATAGTTGCTGTCGCTGGAAATGTAGTCATCGGGGTTACGGTAGTCTTTCTTTGAGAAATTCGGATCGTCTTCGGCTTCCCGGAGCAGATAGGTTACGTTATCGATCCGTCTGTTTACGAGCTCCTGCTGCATTTTTTCGAACCAACGTCTGTCGTGCTCTATGGAAATGACCTGTTTTACACGGGATGCCCAGAAAAGAGTGGACCCGCCGGAGCCATATTCGAAAATGCTCATATCCGGGCGAATGATCTTATCAAGCTGATCGATGGCTGAAAAAGCCATCCAGGGCATCTGGTCATCCACAGAGTTCCGTCCCCTGGCCTGGAACTTTCTCCAGGCGGAAAAGTATTTAAGACTATCGACCGGGATGCGAAGTCCCGGATTCCGTCCGAACTCCCTTACAGTCATCTTACAATAATTCATCAGGTCATGCATTAGGCTCATATTGATTGATTGTCCTCAGAGGGGGATCCGTTCGCAAGTAATTTTTTAGTGAAGGACCGTATGATGAAATAATAAACACAAAGATAGGTCAAGTTGGAAAGAAGGGATACCGTTGCCGCTCCATAAACGCCAAAACGGGGGATGAGCAGCATGCTAAGACTAAGACTGACGCCACAAAGGAGAAGGCCGGTGACGGATGTCAGATATGTCTTTTCGAAGTAGATAAGGTAATTCGTATACAGGGGCACCATCGCTGCAAAGATCTGTGACAGCAGCATAAATGGTAGGATATAAAGCGTTTTTTCGTACTTCTGCTGGATAATGCCCAGCCCGATCACGACTTTTACGAAGAGGACGATAAATACCGAGAGGACGGCAAACACTGCGAATATGCGCAGCAGCAGCTTATTGGTCCTGGCTACATTCCTGCGTATGTCCTTTTCTTTCAGGAACAGGGGAAGCCAGGCGTTTTGAAGAGATGTAAAGATCAATGGGATGACGCTGGCGCAGGATGCCGCCAGGTAGTAATAGGACAGGGTGGTAAAAGAGCCATACTTTTCCAGGAAGAACTTATCGCTGAAATTGATGACGATGCCAAACATGGCCGAGACCATGATGGGTAGGGCAAGCTTGAGGCCTGATCTGGCCAGCACGGGGTTGAATTTCCTGCCCGACTCCTTTATAAAGAAGATGGAAAAGAGTAAAAAGAGGAGAAGTTCTGCCAGGTAGGTGGTGATCAGTCTGACCTGGACGGAGCCTATGCCTCTCAGCAGAAAGAGGGCGACGACACAGGCGATATTGATGGTCAGGATCCTGGCGATGTTGTATTGCTGAAGCTTACGAATCTTTTCGGTGGCGTAAAAGAAATTCGTAAGCATGAAGTTCATCACTGTCATGACCATGGCCAGCAGGATACCTCCCCTATAGCTTTCGTAGTCGATGGGATTCCTGAAAAGGAAATGTATGATGGAATAATCCCAATGGAAAAGATATACAGGAAGGAGCAGGATAGTCAGGATGACGAGCAGCAGGGTGGATACAGTGAACAACAGCTCACCTCTTTTTACCGGGTCGGCATCGTCGTGATAGAACTTGCTAAGCGGTATATACAACCCAAAATTCAACACTATAGAGATCGTGAGGATGATGGAAAGGATATAATTATAGAGGCCGTATTCATCCTGGGTCATTAGTCGGAGGTAGACGGGCAGAAGCAGGATGCCTGAAACCTTTACCAGAATGTCCACGCTGAGCACTGCCAGCAGCCTTTTCAGCAGGACACTCTCCTTATATCTCGATCTCCATTTTCTAACCAGGCCTGCGGCATTCATCAGGATTGTTTCGTATATGGTGTTTTACAAATGTTGCAAACTTAGCAAATAAATATGTCCATAACCAATAATGAATGAATGCCTGATGTAATTTTGTAAAGACAATATTTTTGCATCAGAACAGTTATTAGACAAGTTTTAAGCTGCCTGTCGTTGCATGCCTGCCATGAGAAAATGAGATCCCGATCTCCGAGGCCGTACCACCTTAATTGAATGTTAAAAAATAAATTTTGTAAAGACTTGATTGCATTTGGTTTACATTGCGTATTAATTAACCATTATAGAAACCTATCTTAGAACCAAACCTGATCTTAGATGAGCGTAGAGAAATCACCAGGCGATGTTTCTTTAGTCAGCAAGGCCTATATATTAGAAAATAATACTTCTTTAAGAGATTTCTTACGAGGCCGAAGGCGCTATCTGCTTGCAAAAAGGCTTTTTGATATTATTCTTTCCCTCTTTGTAGTACTGTTCATACTTAGCTGGCTTTTTCCCTTATTATGTATACTTATAAGGCTGGGATCCAAGGGTCCTGTGCTGTTCATCCAACGCCGGGTAGGATATATGGGACGGTCGTTTCGCTGTCTGAAGTTCCGTACGATGCGGGTCAATAAAGAGGCGGATACGCTGCAGGCGACGGAAAATGATCCGCGTGTCACCCGTCTGGGTCGTCTGTTGCGTGATTCTAACCTGGATGAGCTACCGCAATTCATTAATGTGTTGATTGGACACATGAGTATCGTCGGTCCCCGCCCCCACATGTACAAGGATTGTCTTAAATTTTCCAATATTGTAGAGTCATATAAGGTCAGGAACCTGATGAAACCAGGGATCACCGGCCTGGCGCAGGTGAAGGGATTTCGTGGTCCCGCTCATGATTTTAACCGTATATTCCTGCGATTTCAATGGGATGCCTATTACATACGGCATGCTCATTTCCTCTTTGATCTTCGTATCGTTCATCAGACGGCCATGCAAACGCTGGGCAATATTATAGGAAGGTTCCTGCCCGCTGAAGACCAGATGTCCCCTACGGACATGGAATGGGTAGATGCCGGGGATAAATTATTTTTGAAAGAAAAGAGCGTGTCGATTTAGCGCATAACCGTGCCGGAATACCCCATAGCTGTGTTAAAATGCGCCATAAGCGTGCTGTTTTATGGAATTTCCATGTGAAAATCTCTTATTATTTTAACCTCTTTATATAGAACAATATGCAACGGTTTCGGGTATATGGCTGTCATAGGTACCGGGAAGAGATAATAACAAGTTGATAAACCCAATTGACTATTATGCGCAGTAAAGAGGCGGGACTTGATTACCCTAAGGAAGGCTGGAAGGATGAAACAGATCTACGGTCTTATTTCGCTGACAGGAAGTTATACTATAGCATCAAGAGGGGAATGGACATCACGATGTCTTTATTGGTCATACTCCTAATCTATTGGTGGATGTTCCCGTTAGTCGCCTTGCTTATCAAACTAGATTCAAAAGGGCCGGTTTTTTTCCGTCAGAAGAGAGTTGGATTTTTGGGAAGGATCTTCTGGTGCTATAAGTTTCGCACCATGGTGGTGAATGATATGGCCGACACCCGGCAGGCCACGCTGCATGATCATCGTATCACCCGGGTAGGGAAATTTCTCCGTGACACCTGTCTGGATGAGCTGCCGCAGTTCATCAATGTTCTTTTGGGTCACATGAGTATCGTCGGTCCGCGGCCCCACATGTTGAAGGATTCGTATGAGTTTTCCACTGTCGTCAGCAATTATAAGTTCCGCAACCTGGTGAAGCCGGGTATTACGGGTATTTCCCAGGTGAGGGGGTACAGGGGGCAGGCGACGAATTTTCAAAGCATATTCCGCCGGTACTTATGGGATGCCTATTACGTGCGTAATATGAGCTTCCGGCTGGATATAAGGATCATGGCCGAGACGACCCTGTTGATGTTGCGGTCTATCTTCGACAAGGGCAGGCCGATGCCGGCGGAAAACCGTATCATCCAGAGTTCGGGCAAGAATGCTATCAAAAAGATCGCCTGACGGATTGACGGATAGGGTAGTTTAATATCTTTACGGCGAAACACCGTAATCGTCTTATGCAGCATCAAGATCTGGGTTTATCCACGCTGATCTCTCTCAGCGGGGCGGATAGGTTTAATGAATGGATGTTTGAAGCTGTCCGGCCCTATATAACTGGTAAGACCCTGGAGATCGGCAGCGGTATCGGGAATATATCAGCGATCCTGGTCCGTCATCAATTACCCCTCTATGTCAGCGATCATACGGATGAATATACAGCGCGTCTTCGAAACAGATTTGCTGCAACGGACCTGGTAAAGGGCGTTCTTTCCATTGACCTTGCGGAGAAGGACTTCGATACTGTCCATGCGGGGATCGTCGGAACTTTCGATACGGTATTTGCCCTCAATGTCATCGAGCACATCGAGGATGACCATCTCGCCATTCTGAACTGTTACAAGCTATTGAAGCCGGGGGGGCGGGTGGTGGTACTGGTGCCGGCGTGGCCTGCGCTTTACAACTGGCTGGACAAGGGCCTGGAGCACTACAGGAGATATTCTTCCACGACTTTACGGCAGCTGCTTTCCGGGCCTTTCACTTTGACGGAGATGAAGTATTTCAACCTGGCGGGGATTGGCGGGTGGTGGCTCACAGGGACTTTGTTGCGGAGGAAGGTTATCGGAGAAGGTAGGGCGAAGGCCTATGACCGGCTGGTACCTCTTTTCCGACTGGTGGACAAGCTGAGCTTTCACCGTATGGGGCTGTCGCTGGTGGTGGTGGGAGAAAAGAAGTAAAAAACCTTATATTATGACCTTGAATCGTAAGACCTCGTCCTTTACAATTGGAGTTCTTTGCCTTTTATTTTCCTGCCGGAAAATGGATTTGCCACAGGCCAGCAATATGCCATCCACGACCTCCCGGGCCGTGACTTATCTTCTTCCCTCCCCTTTTGATCTTCCCATCCGGGTGGATCCCGGATTTAAATGGGGAGTGAATGGTCATCCGATAGTGCAGCCTTCTTATTATAACAGTAACAGCACTGGCTTACAGATGAGTGTGCTGAAGGAGTTGCAAGCTCCTTATTACCGGGTGGACATGCAGAACCTGACTGAGAACGGCAGCCTTCCCGGTGATGAGCTGACTCGTTTCAATGATCTTATGTCCAATGCCGTAGCGAATAATGTCCAGGTCATTCCCGTAATGATCTTACGGTCGGACCTGTATTCGCTGACTCCTGCCGATGCAGAAACCAAAGGCAACGCTTTGGGTGCAGGGTTTGCCTCCCAATACGGTAGTTATTTTCCGTATTATGAGCTGGGTAACGAAGATGATCTTCCGCTGATTACCGTTCCGCGCACTGACGGGACGGGGCTGGATGGGACTTTGGCGCGTGACTACGACCCCAATCATCTGGCGACACTCTGCGCTTATTTAAGGGGTATGATCAGTGGGATCAAATCTGTGAGCCCTTCGGCCAAAACGATTGTCAGTGGAGGGAACCATCTCGTCTATTATACACTGTTGTTGAACAACGGCGTCAATTTCGATGTGCTGGGATACCATTATTACTGGTCGATAAATGGCTATAAAGACGTTCTGCAGGCACTTTCAACGACTTTTGCGCAAAAGGAGGTCTGGTTCACCGAGGCTAATTCATTTGATGCCGTGACAAAATATGGGTATAATCCAAACCTGCAGGACACCATTGTAGGGCAGTATATCCAGCTGTTGGATCAGCATACCAATATCAAGGGCTTTTTTATCTACGAGCTCTTTAATGAAGGCAATCTGACGGATACGACACAAGAGGCGAAATTAGGGCTTATCCAAATCCCTTATACGGCAACAACGTCTCGTGTCCCATTATTTTACACCTATAAATTAAAGATAGAGGAAGCCAAAAGAGGATGGGAGGACCTTATCTACTCCATTTATTTGTATTGCAATCTCCGGACGCCGGACCCTTCGGGGTTTCAATACTGGACAAATGTTGCCGCCAGCTCGCGTGATATCCCAGGAGTGATCAATAGCATGCTGCCTGGCGAATCCTATATGCGTTATGTCGAGCAGCTGTATCAGGGTCTTTATGACCGTGTAGGAGATGAGACGGGTATCAATTACTGGACCAATGAGCTGGTCAACGGCTCTACCCGCGAGCAGGTGGCCGGCATTTTTTGTGGCAGCACCGATTTCTGGATCTTGTCTGGATCGACGAATAGCGGGTTTATATCCAGGCTGTATCAGAAGTTATTAAACAGAGCGCCTTCGCCCCCGGAGGTTACCAGCGCTATCAATATGTTGAATAGCGGCGGCTCCAGATCTTCGCTGGCGGATTCCCTGTTACATTCCGATGAGTACTATCATATTTTTGTACGGGCGCAGTACAATGCGCTGTTGAGAAGGAATGGCAATATCGACCCTGTCTCCGAAAATTGGGCGGTGGGGTTGCTAAGAGGGGGAATGACGCAGCTGGATTTCATTAAAACCCTGTTGGACAGCTATGAATTTTGGCTTAGGGGGATAGAGGAGGGTTATGTAAGGAATAACCCGCCTTTTCAATTTTAAATGTGGTGCGAGGTCCCGCCAGGTTTGGTGCTGCCAGATGCGATAAATACTACCATTGTTGCCTTTAAAAGGACAATTCCCGGCGCGGGGGGCATTCTACCTTTGTAGGAGAAAATCCTAATTTATGTGTCCTATTCATGATGATGTCAAGCCGGGTGTGACCGGGAGCATCTTGCGCAATAAATGCCCGCG